>VFQT010000253.1_pt1 | contig 84883 bp, 117 predicted proteins | sample 3512381 | NCBI WGS metagenome assembly VFQT01 (sample SAMN10412376, study PRJNA504923) | tailings metagenome | isolation source: Relicate 2 Philex TSF3 active mining site | place: Philippines: Tuba, Benguet | collected 2017-08-29
AACATGCATATAACATTTCTTCTTCATATCCTCTAATTTTTAGCCATATATTTTTTGTTGCAAATTGAAAATCTCCGCAACAATTAAATAGACTATAATTATCATTAGGAGTTACTTTAGCCGGAAAATAACGTGGAGGAACAGTTAAATCCAAATGTTTTCTATACGCTTCTAAGTTATTAATATTGTCAATAACGTCTTTATATTCTATATCTCTTCTACTAAGTGTATAAAATGAGTATTTATTAGTTTTGTTTATGAACTGTTGTAGAGTTTCTTTTGAAGGAGGTATAATATCAGTTGTTGCTAGTACTATGTATTCTGCGTCAGTTCTACGAATACCAATATTAAATGACAACACTGAATTACATACCTGAGCTTTAGAATCAAAATTGACTAATTGATTAGCTGCGGTGGGAGGAATAACAATATGTTTTAGTCTATTAGTTTTTGGAAGTTTGTCTTTTATTTCATATAAGAAACTTTGTTTGTCTGAATTCCAATCAATGTAAATAACTTCATCGAATGTATCTAACATTGTTTTTATATGAACATAGAAACGTTCAGGTTCTTTATATCCATCGTTTCTTCCAAATACTACAACCGCAGTTTTATTACGAACTATTTCGGGTAAGTTATATTGTTTAACTTTTTCATTTGGAACGCACAAAAAATTTCCATTATCACATACTTTTACAGTAAAATATTTAAATTCATTTATATCTAATGGTCCAGCACAATCATTAATATTGTCTAATGGAGAAATATCATATATAGAATAATTTAAATTATTAATAGTATTATAATAGTCTTCTAATTCAGCTTCAGTTAAATATTTAAAAGCTTCGGTCATTAAAAGAGGTCTATTTTTATTAATAATAGGATAAAGAGTTTTTATCACTTCTTTATCATATCCTTCAGTATCAATTTTTATAAATTCAATATTATCGATGTCTGATTTATGATTATTAGTTAAAAAATCAACTAAATTAACACCATCAACTTCGACTTGAGAAGGATGTATTTCTAAAAAGTCTGTTCTTTGTAAATTACTTAAAAATCCACCATTTGTACCATCTTTGTTTACATTATAATCACTGTAATTAAATGTGTATTTTTTATTTTCAGACGTACATGCATATGGATATGGAATAATATTTAATTGTTTATTTTTTGATGCGTTCTCTGATAATTTATTGAAAATATTAGGATTCGGTTCAAATGATATAACTTTACTTGCACAAGAACCAAAAATAACAGAAAATATTCCTATATGCGCTCCAATATCTAATACCACAGAATTTTTTGGTATTAGTTTTTTAAAGTTCTGATGAAGAAATTCAAATGCATCACTTGAGAAATCTTGTGTTAATTCTACTTCTCCTAAAGAAGGTACTATTTTTTTAGCCATAATTATATTTTATTTAATACGTTAATTAGAGTATCAATTTTCTCAAATTGTAAGCTAGGATAATTTCCTATATACCAACTAAAATCGTGTACATGTTCTACGTTTGGAAATTCATTATAATCAATCTTAAAGTATTTTTTGATATATGGTTGACGAAGTTGGTTTCCACCACCTGACATTCCTCTTCTAAATTCAATTTTTGCTTCTTTTAAGCGTAATTCTATATTTAGTCTAGTAACCATCGAAGGTTCTTTCAAAATAACGGTAAACGCATAATTGCACTGTCCCTCTAGATTTAGATCTGTAATATACTTTGAAGAATCTAATTTACTCATGAAGTAATTGTAATTATCAATTCTCTTTTTATTATTACTATCTAATTTTGGTAATTGAGAAAGACCAAGCACTGCATTGATTTCTGTACTTCTAAAGTTATGAGACGGACGCAAAAATATAAAATCTTTATTAAGATCAGGATGTTGATTAATGATTTCATTTTTCATGGATTCATTAGTCATTTCTCTAATCATTCCATGCGATCTCAATGCTCTACAAATTTGATAAAATCTTTCATCATCAGTACAAATCATACCACCTTCAATTGTAGACATATGGTGGGCAAAATAAAAACTAAAATTACTTACAAATCCATATGATCCTACCTTTTTACCTTTGAAAGTTGTTCCGTGTGATTCACATACATCTTCTATCAAGTGAATGTTATTTTGTTTACAAAGATCAAGTAGTTCATCTGTCAATCCATTAATACCTAATACATGGGTTAGAAAAATTGCTCGTGTTTTTGGTGTGATTAATTTTTTAAGACGGTTCAAATCAAACGATAAATTTTTTAAATTTATATCACAAAATACTGGATTAAATTTACTAAAAATAACAGAAGATACATCTGAAATCCATGTCAACGGAGGTATTATAATATCTCCATCTTCATACATTTCATTTAATGCAAGAATAGTTAATTCATTAGCAGACGCTCCGCTATTGACCATCAAGTTATATTTTGTTCCTAACCAATTGCCCCATGCATTTTCAAATTCAACAACTTTAGGACCATTTGTTAATTTTGGTATATTTGGACTTGAAAGAAAATTTATTAAATTTTTAATGTCTTCTTTATCGATGTTGTCCTCCATTAGAGGTAAATAAAAGTTATTCATATTATTTATAGTTTTTTCAATAATTCACTTGATGAGTATATTTTAGGCAAATCTAGAATAATTTCAAGTATTTTTAATTCTTTGCAAACATTACTTTCAGCGGTGACTAAATTTTCACCTTTTCTATCTCCACTATTCATGAACTTTAGTTCTTCATTTGGATACAAATCTCTAAAATATCTTAATGTACTACATTGTGTTTTATCTTGATCTATAGATATAAAAGTTTCATCGACAGATTTTAAATTATTTACAATAAAAGATCTATGAGATTCGTCCATAAATTCTTTACTTCCTTTTAATTTTCTTTGATAGTCGCTATTGATAATAACGATCAATTTATCACATTCTTTTTTTGCAGCGTTTATATATTCAACGTGACCTGCATGTAGTGGATTAAAATAACCTGATACAATTCCAATTTTCATACTTAGCTTTTAAATATTTCAGACGTACCTGTTTTTTCAAAATTAACGTTCAATACATATCCGTTATATTTTTGTTCTATTTTATTTTTTATTATAGGATCAGATATTACCAATACAAATCCACATCCTCCACTTCCTAATAACTTTGTGCCATATGCACCCATTTGCATTACATCATTAATTATATTATTAATTTTTGAATTAGATATCAAAGGAGATATTCTATCTTTATATAACCAACTTTCATAAACTAAATTTCCTATACCCTTTATATCTTCTTTTAAAAATAAATTATATGCATCTTTTGCAAATTTTAAAATTTGCAATTTATTTTCAATATCACTTTCATGTGACTTAGCAATATTGTCCGTTGTTCTTTGTTCGTCTGTGTATATTAAAGTGAATGATTTTTCAAATTCATTTGTAAATTCTTCTGTAACAGGTAAAGGTTTTGTATAAAATTCACCATCTTTTTGAATTTCAATGCTATTTAGACCTTTTGCAAATGGCCAAATTTGATCTTGTATACCTCCACTTTCTTTTAATATATTTCGTTCAATGTGAATAGCTGTTTTAATAATTTCTTTGTTTGATAAAGATAGATTATTTAATTTACAAATCAAATATGCCATTCCTATACAATATGAAGAAGATCCTCCTAAACCAGTACGAGCCGGTATATCAGAAAAAGAAAAAAATTCAACTGGTTTATTTATATTAAAATAATTAAATGTTTCTCTTATTAGTGGATTTTGAATTTCGTTTACATTGTTTACCAACTCATACTTTGAATATGTACACAAATATTGTTTTGAGAGTATCGACGGACGATATCTCATAGATAAATAACAATATTTATTAATAGTCGTACCTATTAAAAAAGAACCATGTTGCTGATAAAATTCTTTATAATCAGTACTTCCTCCAAACAAGGATATTCGAAATGGTGATTTTACAATTGTCATACTTATTTTTCACTATAATAATCTCCCCATTCAACTAAAATGGTTGATCTTCCATCATTTCTTTCATATGCATATTGAAATGATTCAAAAATTTGATGTGGTTCATCAAGACGAATTATATCAACTGTATCACACATTGCTCTGAAAGCAGATGTAAAATCTGATATATGTTGATGTTGTGGATGTAGTGGTCGTTGTGAACCTATAGATGTTCTAATGATAACCTTTGGTTTATATCCTCCAGATGACATTATTTTCGCTTTGTCCAAATGATTTACAATTTGATTTGCGGCAAGAAGTAAAAAGTTCCATCTTGGAAAAATAGAAATCGGAACACTTTTGTTTAGAGCCATTCCAATAGAAATTCCCATTTGCATGTCTTCATTAACTGGCATTTCTAACAACTTCTTTTTATCTACATCTTTCAATGTATTTGTCATAGCAGTTCCTGCATATTCTACTGCTTGACCTAAAAATAAGGTATCATCTTTTCCTGCCAACCAATCCATCGATTTTTTAAGTTCGTCAAAGTATTTCATAATTAAAATTGAATTCTTTTTCCTGCTCCCGCATGTGGATACTTAGTTTGATATTCGTAATATATTATATTACGTGTTTCATTTGCAAAATATAAATTATTACAGTTCCACGTTTTTAGTGTATCAGTACACACTGACTTACCATTGTTTTCTATAACGTATGTTATAGGAAGATCATGATTTACTGAATATTTCCAATTTTCAAAGAATGTACCAGTTTCTGATGCCATATCACCCACAAAACACCAAACTCTATTAGATAAATTTTTACGTTTTATATCTAATGCCATACCTGTTGCAATAGGAATACTACCTGCTACAATCGCAGACGAATAGATGTTGTATTCAGGATAACATAAAGTAATAGATTTACCATTTAATATATCTTGTTTTACAAGTTCTTTAGGAACACCTTTTAATAAACATTGATAATGTGATCTCCATGTACAAAATATCCAATCATTATCTTGAATATTTTTAAAAACATTTATCATTTGTTGTTCATTTCCATTATATAAATGAATAGGTGCTTTTATTTTTGATGAATTGAATTCATTCGCAATATCTTCTTCAAATGCGATTAATTCTTCTGGTGTATATTCTTTCATAGAAAATTATTTATTTGATTCCTCAACAATCTTGCGTTTTAATTTAATTTTTAACATTTCTCTTATAGAGTTTGCCGCTACTTCTCCAAATCTTTTTTCTATTCTTTCCAGAAATAAAGGATTTGAATGATATTCATCAAATGCATTATCTCTAAATTTTAGAATTTCAGCAGGAGTTAAATGTTCTGTAGGTAATGGAAGTGTTTCATATGAATGAAATGAAAACTCTTCATATTTTTTGGGAATATTGAGTCCTTTGTCTATAGCATCTTTATACAATTTGCTTCCCGGCAATGCCATTGCTGTATATGCATTCCATCCAGATGTACATAATTCTTTTGATAGATTTAGAGTTGTTTGCATACTATCAATACTATCTCCCGGCAATCCAAATATATAATTTCCCATTATCTCAATATCACTCGCATGAATTTGCTCTACTATCTTTTTAATATCAACATCTTGAAACTTGCCTTTTGAGACTTCTAAACGTATGTTTCTGTCTCCACTTTCTATTCCTAAACACAACCATTTAATACCCGCTTCTCTTACTAACTTAAGAAGTTCTGGATTACATACAGTATCAATACGTGAATATGCCCACATTCTTAAGAATTTACCATAACCTCTTTCTTTTAGCATTTCACACAATGGAACATAATGTTTTTTGTTAAGTAAAAACAATTCATCGATAATACGAATAGTTTCAACTCCCATTTTTACTAATTTATCAAATTCTCTTATAATGAATTCAGGAGACCAATATCTCATTAAACTGTAATTTGATGCTACTCCGATTTCTTCATTATCATTTCTATTTAGTATGTTTATCATACAAAAATCACAGCCGAATTTACATCCTAATGAAGTCTGTATAGCAGCATATGGAGTACGTTTTTTAGGATCATATTCAGCATGCCACATTGGAGAACGATATAAATCCAATGGTGCTTCTTTATATGGTAATAAGTCCCATGCATATCCCGGTAAATCAGTGTCTAATCTATCTTGCGGTACTACAAATTCTGGAGGATTTAAAGTAGGAAACCCATTTTTTCTCCATCCAATACCTTTAATATGGTCTAAGTTATTTAAGTCAATTTTGTCTTGAGAAAGTAAATTTCTTAATGCATAAACACCTTCATTAGTAAATACAATATCTATTGATTTTTCATCAAACAATGTCTTCTTAGGAAGAGCTTGTACATATGATCCTATAAACGCGATTGGTATATTTTTATTATGCAATTTTATATACTTGGATAACTCAACTGCACCACTCATATTTGTAGTACCAGCATTAACATTTTGTCCATATACAACAAAACATATTAATTTAGGATTTATATTTACAATTCTTTCATATGATTGTTCGACAGAGAGTCTTTCAGCGTTTATATCTAAAATACTAACAGTTTTTCCTATGGATCTACAAGATTCGGCTAATAAGAGTGCCCAAGTAGGAGGTTCAATAGCAGAATAATCTTTTTCTAAGTTTTGATAAATTACTCGTGCGTTTCCGGGATTTATAAATAATACATCCATATAAGTTTATTTAAATAAGATTGTAAGAAATTTGATTGTAGTTAAATTCGTCTTCTGAAAGATATAATGCGTCTTTTAAGAATTTAAAAAGATTTTCTGGATTTTTGTGATTTTCATTATCATCATATAACTCTGAAGAATGAGAAAATCCGCCATAAAAATCTACATAACCAAACCCTACATTTTTTGCTTCATTCGACAATAATCTATCTTCAACTGGTATTTTAGATTTAAATAAATGTTTCCATGCAACTTTATGATTCCATCCAATTTCATCCATAAATCCAACACTATGACCATCTGCAAATCCAATATGCTTTAACATAACAGTTTTATTATGTACTGTAACTTTTTTATTTATTGCAGCAGTCAAATAGGTATAAGTAGTTTCAGTACAATGAGATGCAAAAATATCAGGAACAATTTTATTTGCATATTTGATATAAATGTCTTTATCAAATAAAATAACATGCATGTTTGCAGTTTTTCCAATATTAATACAAAAATGATCTGTTTCTAATAGGGTATTTAGTTCTTCCCAACATTCTTTATACCATCCATCTAATCCATGATCATTATCTACCATTGCATATGTCATTCCGCTGTTTGAATTAAAATGTAGTGTAGACATTTTTTTCAAAACTTCTTGATCATTACCAAATTTAACATCAGAAGCAACATACATATAACCATCAAATATTCCAAATTTATTTGTACAAACTTGAGCAGTATGATTAAAAGTAATGTTAACAGGTAACTTTTCTTCGGTAAAATTAAACACTAAATTTTTATATTTATTTTTTAATTCTATAAGTTGTGATTTAGCTTCTTCAGCTACAATACAACCTGAAACTGCTACAATAAAATTTTTATAATTTTGATTTAGAATGTCGGTTAAATGATTGACCCACATTTCAATGTTATTGCGTTTAATTCCGCAAATATTATAAATAACCAAAAGTTTTTTATCCATATTACAAATTAGTAAAATCTTTATTTTTAAATTTTACAATCATTTGATATCCTTTTAGCAATTCTTGGATACCATCTTCAAGAGAATTTTTTGCGGACCATCCTAAAGATTCTAATTTTGCATTTGATACTTTGTAATTACGTTGATCAAAGTCTTTTTTGAATTCATTTTGAACGATAACTAATTCAGGAACAAATTTTTTGATAGTTTCTGCCAATTCTAGTTTATTACAGTTAGCACTTGTCAATCCAACATTATATGCTGAGTTATTACATTCATTGTATCTATTGATCATGAATAAAAATGTATTGGCCACATCACGAACGTGTATGTAGTTACGAATGAAATGTGATTCGAATAGCACTAAATAACCATCTGTTATAGATTTATAAACAAGATCATTTACTAACAAATCCATTCTCATTCTATAAGACATTCCAAAAACAGTTGCGAGTCTTAAAGCAATACCGTTGTGAGAATCTAATAATGCCTTTTCAGCATCGCATTTCGTTTCAGCATACAAAGACAAAGGTTTAAATGGACTTTCTTCTGTTATAATTTCGGTTGACGATCCATATTGACTGTTTGTATTTGGCAAGATGATTTTTTTCGTAGGATCGTTTTTAGCAAACTTAATAATATTTTTAATTTGATTTAAATTAATATCAATTGTTGCTTGAGGATTTGCTTTGCATGCTGGCATTCCAACAATAGCGGCAAGTGGTATAATAATATTATTTTCATTAACTAGTTTTTCTAATAATACATTATCTCTAACATCACCTAGTATAAAATTAAAATTTTTATTATTACAAAAACCACTCAATGATAATTGTTTATATAATAAACTATCAAGTATAGTAACTATATATCCTTCATTTAATAGTGTTTCTGTTAAAACAGAGCCTAAATATCCTGCACCGCCAGTAATTAAAACTTTATTCATATACTTTTATAACATGTTCTTTAAGAAGAAATCGACCATTTTTGTAGTTTTCTAACCAAGAATCTTCTTGATTTTGTTCTCCTATTATATCTGATATATATTTAAAACAAAAGAAATTTATTTTCTTTATTTTACAAATTTTTGCGAATGCATAGCCCTCCATATCAATACAATCACACATTCTATTTGGTAAAGATGTTTGAAATGAATCAAATGTGGCTAATTGTTTTAAATTAGGATCAACTATAATAGGATCAAGAGTATAACTTGGATAATCTAAATCTCCTTCAATAAACTTACCACATGATAATACTGTATTTCTTTTACAATTTATACCTGCGGCAGTTCCAACATTTATAATAGTATCTACGTTATTATGACTGTTTAAATATTCTAATAAATTTATACTCGCATTAATTTTTCCAACACCTGTATATAATATATTAAATTCATGACTAAATGGAAATTCTTGCTCTAATGCTGTGACTATAAGTTTCATTTATATTACACTGAATTGAAACGAGTTGTCTCGGTGAGATACAATTGGAGATAATTGTATTGGCCATTTAATTTTACGGAAAAATTTACTATCATCCCAAAATACATGTAACTGTTTATCAATTGAAACATATCCGTGTGATAGTTTATAAGAAAAAATACAATCATCAGACATGCACAGATGTGCATTAACACAACCATTTGGAACTAATACTTGCCAGCGGTTTTTATCACTTAATGTACAAGTAAATACGTTCTCGTATGTTGGAGAGTCAGGTCTCAAATCAATTACCGCGAAATAAACTGTTCCTCTAAGGCACTGAATTAATTTCCAAGATTGTGTATCACCATGAAATCCTCTAAGAACATTTTTTGTAGAAAACGAAAACGAGTCAGTAGTAAATTCAATATTGTTTATTAACTCTTTATATTCTGTAGAGTCATAAGATTGTATGTTTTCTCCTCTATAATCATAGAAAGGATCTATTTTTAATACAGTCAAATCTTTTATATTGCTTATATTATTTACTATAGTAGGTTTCATATATTATTTTGTTCTATAAAGTCTTTAAAAATTCTCGCAATTACATCTTCAAATCGATAATGTTTAATCAATTGATAATTATATTCTACATAAGGTAATCTATTAGTATAATCCTCTGGAGTTAATTTATTTACTTTTTCAATTAATTCATCAGTTGAATTAAATCTAATTATTCCTCTTTCATCATAACCCAAATCTCCTAAATTAGGACATCCCCAATATACAGGAACTGTTTTTGTTGCAAATGCATCACAAATCTTTTCTGTACACCAGTTATTATAATAAACATTTTCCACTCCTATATGAAACATTGCCTTTTGATAACAAATTTGTTTTTGTATCCATATATCATCTGGTCTTCCTACTCCACCTTTTTTAAAGTTTTCTGCATCAAAATCAGGTAATGTATAAAACCATTTTTTTGGGATTGTTATTTTATCTCCAATTTTATATATTTCTTGTCTAAATTTATGTCCTTGAGCTAGTGATTTTGCTCCACATAAAAAACTAATTTCAAACTCTTTATTTGGATATTGTGTATTAAAATCTTCTAAATAATTATGTTTAACATTTCCTGCGCCACCATCACCAATATAATTAAAAAAGATTGCATTTGGACAATCTTTGAATAGCTTTTCATTCCATGTTAAAATTCCAGTAAATAGATGATGATTTTGTCTTACCCATGATTGCATTCCAAAGAATTCATCTGGTTCAACCAAAATTATAAAATTATATGGATTTATATTTAGTTCATTTATGCTTTTTGGTATATAGTCATAAAATATAGTAACCGGTTTGTTTTCACATACCTTTTTTACTTTGTCATATGTATGACAACTTTCTGGTCTAAAATTTGAAAATAACTTCATAACAATTTTATAATATTTTTATTTATTAAATTTCTAACTCCATAGTTTAGATATTCATTTAATTTAGAGTTAAAATATTCGCGTTGATTTGGTATATCTTTTAGTGCCACAAATTTTTTATAATAATTGGTATATCCGGTAGAATTCATATGACCATAATTATATTCAGTCGTGATTTGATTTTCTAATACGTATTGTTGAATATCTACTCCGTTAACCTTGGCTGTATTACATAATAACATTGCGTAGTAATCACATCCTCCGTATCCTTGCCATCCGTCTTGTACAATAAAATTTTCCCATGTTTCTTTATTGTATAAATCCATCCATCCAGCAAATTTAAACTTGTTGATTGATGATAATTTTACTTCAAGATCATTTGTTTTCATATAATTTCTAACATCATAAATGTCAATTTTATTATGATCTTGATATGATATATTATTATAATGATAATTTGATATAATATCCCATGTGTTATCCCACAATTTTGGAATTTGTGGGGTTATTATGAAAAATCTATTTTTTATAACTTTTGAAGATTCTATAAGCATGCATAATAAATGCTCTGTAAAATACATATCTGGATTCAACACCATATAATGATCTATATGTGGTTCTGTAGCATATAGCATTGTATTTAATCCGCCGTAGATTTCATCTCCAGTATAAATGTTAAATCTACATTTATAATCATTTAATAATGGCTGTAATGATGTAAACTTATCTATAAAGAATTCTTTTGGTAGTTTACTAGAACTCCAATCGAATATATAATTTGAAAGATTTAAAGTAACATCAATATAAACTGTATCATTTGAATTTAGATGATATTTTGATTTTTTTAATTGTGTAAACGACAACAAAGCAAAATCTAATTCCCACGGCATTAAATGACATGTTATTTTATAATTCATTGGTTATAATAATTTATAGTCTTTAGCAAACCATCATGTATATTATGTAGTTCAAAAAAACCTGTTGCGTTTTGAATCTTAGTATTATCACCACAAATAAAATTATTTAGTCCTTTTCTATTTAATAATTTATCAAAAATAATTTCAGAATTACTATTAGATAAAGCACAAATTTGATTAATTATAGATTGTAGTTGATATTGTTTTCCTGAGCAAATATTATATACGCCTTCGCAGTTTAAGTCAATTAATTTATACAAAAAATTAACAAAATCTTCAACGTATAGATAATCTAATATTGTATTACATTCATTTAAATGAATTTTTTCATTATTTAATGCTTTTTTAATTACTGATGGAATTACTCTTGTTTGAATATCATTTGGTCCATATATGAAACATGGTCGTATCCACGTCCATTGCATTTGGTGTTGTTTACAAAACATTTCACTGTATTTTTTGAACGTCAACTTTGATAATCCATATAAACTTGTTGGATTTTCCATACAAGTTTCGTTGATAGGAATATTGTAATCTCCATATTCTGAAAAACTTCCAACACCTATAATTTTAGGTTTCTTAGAAAATGTACTTATTTGTTCTAAAAAAGTTATATGTGGCGGAACGTTTTGATGAAACTGATCAAGTATATTTGTATCTTTATAATTATTTCCTCCGTGCCAACCAAAAAATATTATTACATCAGGAGAAAAATTTTTAATTTCATCAATATGATAACATATATTGTTTATATAACAGGGTATTATTTTTGTATCATCTTTTAAATAAGTTAAGTTGGTTTTATTTTTAGATGTTATTAATATATTATGATTCTTTTCTATTAATTTCTTAATTGTATTTGAACCTAAGAATCCATTTCCTCCTGTTACTAATATATTCATAAATTGGATAAAAACTCTAAAGTCTTTGTTCTAGCCAATACATTTCCAAATTCTAAGCATTTGTCATCAATATAAAAATCTGCTAATATTTTTCTACTGTATCCTGACTTTTTGTTAGCTTCACGTTCAGGGTTATTGTTATTAACTTGATCAAACTCTAAACCTTGATTTTTACACCATTCAATTGCTTCAGATAAACATTTTAATTCATCTGTATCTCCTCTGTTTGTCCACAATATTAGATAATGACCTTTTTGTCTTAGTGCGATCAATAAATCTAACAAATTTTTTTGTTGTTCTGTTTGATTTCCTATTTTAGGAAATGCGTATTCACACAACGTACCATCAAAATCTACTGCTATAACAAGTTGTTTCATATTTTTTTATTACTAATTTGTATTAAATTTTTTGCATTTTCATATGCCAATTTAATAAGTTCATCATTTTCATAGAAATCTGGCTGAACTATAAATTCTTCGATTAGATCTCTTGCAAATGTTCCTATAGACACCCCATTAATTCTTACTCCTGCTTTTTCTGCTAATTCTTTACTATACGAATTTGTACCTCCTGAAATTAATATAGGAATATTATCTGCATCATTGATGTTTTTATATACTTTCTTCGAAGATATTTTTGGCTTTCCTAATTTATCAGTTGTACGTTTCTTGTCAATACGCATATTAAACTTTTTATTGACAACATCTGCACATGCGACTGCTTGTAAAGTAGTGTTATAATCGTCTTCTCCACCACTCATTGGATAACCATCTGCTTGAATCATTAAACGATTACCAGCAATTTTTCTAGCTTCATTAATTCTGTGTTCAAATCTTAAATTTCCTAAATTTAGTCTATCCAAACACATTGAATTATAATTATTAGAATTGATCTCATTGATTATTGACCATTCTGTAAGAGTAATATCATCTTCTCCAACCGCAGCATGAAGTTCAAATAATTCTGCACCGGCTTCCATGCACTTTGGTAAAAGTTTATGTATTTCTCTTGCATTGTGTCTATATGAAATAATATCATTCTTTGGACAAATACTACTACATTTGCCACATCCTATACACAGATCTTTAATAACAATTTCTTTTGATTGATCTTCGATATCAAAAACTCCTCCTAAATTTTTAAATACATTTAGATTTTGTACAAAGTCTTTAGGAATAGCATCAGTTGGGCAAATAGGAATACACAATGTGCATCCAATGCACTTATCGGCATTTATAAAAGATTTTCTAACGTGAGGATCTCCCGGCATTCCTACACTGACCATAATATAAGGTCTATCTTCTATCTTAACATTTAATTTATGGGCATACTCATACGCTAAATCAATACCTTCCATTGCTGCTTTAACAACGTCAACATTAGCTGATACGTCTAATATTTTTGTTCCTGCTAATGTATAGACAAAAGATAATTTTTTAACATGTGCTTTATCTTCATTTCCGGCACCACATATTGTCTTAAAACATTCTTCTCGGTGTACAATGTTTTGTAACTGTTCAAATCTCTTGTTCATTTTATTTATCTATTTACTAATGCTTCTATTCTATCATTTGATTCTTTTAATGTCAATGTTAAAGAAGTAGATTTATATTTTATTAATTCGATTTCAAATTCGATAGCTAATTTAATTACATTTTCTAAATTTTCAATATCAATTTTTGATAAATCAATAACAATGTTTCTAGTCTCGATTTTATCAAGTAAATTTTGAAAATACATTTTTTTAATAAAATCAACACTTTGTTTAGATATATTTCCACCTAATGTCGTTTGATAATTATATTCTTTTGATTTGAGTAAAATTGTTTTTACTTTATCAAATATAAAATCAGAATCAACTTGTGTTTTATCGATTGAATATGATTTTGAAAAGTCTGATCTACCAACAACAATTCCTTTTAATGTATTGTATCCTTTTTCTAAAATGCTATCTAAATTATTAAAGGATGTTTTCGTTTCAACAACAATATAAGAATTTATGAGTTTATTATATTTAGATGTGATATCAGTAAATTTTGATACGGCAAATGACGATTCTATCATAGGAGCAATGATGTTATTAACTCCATATTTTATGCAATTATTTATATCAGACTTTGCTTCACATCCACCAATTTTTACAAAACATTCAATATTACAAATATCGGTTAATCTTCTTACTAAGATTAAATCATTTATTTCGATTCCTTCATCTTCAAATGATTGTTTTATACCTATAACACCATAGTTATTTGCTAAAACCTTTAATTTTTCAGTTAGTTTGTATATCATATGCTATGGAATTTATACCGGACTTGATTAACTCAGTGTCCATTCCCCATATAATTAACGCCGGACTGAACATATTATTTTTTTTATTTGATAGAAATTCAGTAATATTACTTTTTGAAGGAAGAAACATTCCAATTTTTTTATTATCAATTGTGTTATATATTTTACTTATATACATTTTATAAAGTAAATTTTGCCAGTCTCCTACACAATTTAGACTATTAGATAAATCATATGGTCCGATAATAAACATATCAAATCCACATGTACAAATAGAATCTAAATTATCCACTGCTGTTTGTGTTTCAATTTGTCCTATTATTAGGGGTTTATTTGTACCTAAACTGTATTCACCCCATTGATTTTCTCTAACAAGCCCACATCCTCTTTTTCCTTTAAATAAAGGATATGTACAAAACTCTACTATTTCTTTACCTTGTGAATAAGATTCGATTGTTGAAAATATTATTCCTGTTGCTCCTGCGTCTAAACACATTCGAACTAAGGTTTTATTTAAATCGGTGACTCTAACAAAACATTGCTTTTTATATAAAGTAATAACTTGAATACAAGCGTATAAAGATTCATTATTAAAATTACCATGTTCCATGTCCAAAACTACTCCATCTAATGGAGAATTTGCGAGTAGTTCGGAAATTATTGTTGATGGTATTGTTTGTAAAGTTAAATTCATTGTCTAATTTTATATGACGTTTCATTTACTTTCAACATATTTTTTTCTAAAATTTCTATCGGTAATAAAGGCGACATATCCTCAATTGGTGGTGGTAAAATACCATTCTTTGTTAAAATACCTTTTACTTTTGGAGCGAATTCTTGTTCTGGATTCATATAACATTCAAATATAGCATATCCATCATGACTTAAAAATTCCTCCAAAGTATTATGTTTTGTATTAAAATAAGGTATATCAAATGCGTATGCTATTTTTTTAAATTCAGGTAAACTCATGCCAGTTTCTTTATTGACCGCAGTATATCGACCATTAAATAACATTTTTTGTGTGTGTTTTATAAACAAATAACCTTCATTATTAAAGATTATTATTTTTACAGGAAGATTATAACTTACAATAGTTTGCAACTCTTGCAAGTTCATCATCATACTACCATCACCATCCATTAAGATAACCTCTCTGTTATTACGACCAAATGCTGCTCCAATAGCAGATGGTAATCCATTTCCCATTTCGCCTAAACCATTTGATGCAAATGCTATTTGTTTTGATTTGAGTTCAAGACTTTGATGTGAACATGGTAATGGTGTACCTTGTCCTATAACAATAATATGATCTTCTTTTAGAAGTTTTGATAGTTCATTGATAAATACATAAGAATTATCATGATTTTTATTGTCTACCCAATGAGATTTTTCAACCAACGGAAACTCATTTTTGTACTGCAAACAACGATCATACCATTTGGATTTATATGAATTTATGTTATAAGCCAATAACTTATTTATAAAGTTCTTACAATCATCTTTGATTTTTATATCATATCTATTGTGCTTTTTTAATTCATTTTCATCGTTATTTACCATTATTATTTTTGCATTTGGTGCAAAATTATTTATATTATAACCAGTTTGCGGCAAAGCAAGTCTGCTTCCTAATACAATTAATAAATCACAATTTTGAATTATAAAATTAGCGCATCGTTGTCCGTATAATCCCGGACAACCAAAGTTATATGGATTATCAAATGATAAATTATCAATTCCAGACCAAGATAAAACAGTGGGAATCTTTAATTTTTCTATTAAGCTCTTAAATTTATCCTGACATTTAGAAAGACGTATTCCGTGACCTCCTAAAATTAGTGGCCTATCTGATTGTTCAATTAACTTTATTATTTCATCTAAGTCATATTCAGATACTACTTGATTTGGAACAGTAAATTTATTTAAATCTTCTTTATTAAGTATTGCAGATTGCATATCCATTGGAATATCAATCCATACTGGTCCCGGTCTTCCTTCTAATGCTATATAATATGCTTGTTCTAATGATTGTAAAAGATCAGATTTATTCTTAATAATTGTACTAAATTTTACAATATCAGATACCATTTTTGATACATCAAATCCTTGCGTACCTAACATTCTAAGGTTAGAATGCTCATTGACATATTTAGTTGATTCTTGTCCTGATATTACAATACAAGGTATAGAATCTGCCCAATTGCATAATACTCCTGTTATTGCATTAGAAGCACCTGCTCCAGCGGTTACAATAGCAGCACATAATTTTCCAGTAGTTCTATAATATGCACCTGCTGCCATTACAACTGCTTGTTCATGATGCATGCATATTAATTTAGTATATCCTTTTCTAGATATAGAATCAAAAATATATGAGTTGGCAGATCCTATAATACCAAATGCTATATCAATTTCTCTCTCTTCGAGAAAATCTGCTATCAAGTCTGCTGCCAAATAATTTGAATTATCATATTTTACCATATAAAATTATCTTTATAATACTTCACTATCTTTTTTAATTCGACATCAAAATCACATTGAGGCTTCCATCCTAGACTTCTCAATTTATCGTCATTTAATGCATATCGAATGTCTTGACCAACTCTTGTTAAAGAAAAATCAATATATTTGTTTTCGTAATCATCGGGTAAATTACCAAAATATTCTTTTACTATTTTCTGAAGAGTTACTATATTTGATTGTTCAAATCCACCTGCTATGTTAAATATTTCATTTTTAACACCCGATTCAATTATTGTTATAATTCCTCTGGCAGTATCTTCTACATGAAGCCAATTGCGTATCGGAGTTCCGTTATTGTGAAGAGGTACTTTTCTGTTTAAACTTATATATTTACAAGTCTTTGGAATTAATTTTTCAACATATTGTCCTATTCCATAATTATTAGTTGGTCTAACAATAACGTATTGTATACCATATGTTCGTGCCCATGCAAGAATTAATTGATCCGCTGATGCTTTTGTTGCTGAATAAGGATTACTTGGTTTCAATATATCCGTTTCAAAATGCTGACCATCTTCTATATCTCCATACACTTCATCTGTACTAAAATGTAATAAAACTGGCTTTACATATCCTTGCTTATTATAATTTTTTAATAATTCTAGGATATTGTAAACACCATTAATATTAGAATAAACAAAGTCATCACTTTTTCTAATAGAGTTATCAACATGAGTTTCGGCGGCAACATTAATAAAATAATCACAATCTACTAAACGATCTAATTTACAAATATCCTCCCTTTCAAAACTAAATGTAGAATATTGATTAAATTCGTTTAATAAATTTAAATCCGCAGCATATGTTGCCTTATCTACTCCTCTTACATACCATCCTTTTTTAAGACACGCACGAGTCAAATGAGATCCGATAAAACCCAAGCATCCTGTAATATATAATAATTTCATATAATTTTATTTTTAAAAAATTCATCTACTTTTTCTTGTATATAATCCAATTGTTCCATATTAATAACAGGACTTGTTCCTAAAAAGAACGTGTCGGTTGTTACCTTTCTTGAATTTGGATATTTAGTTATTACTTCATTTTTATCAATCAATCCCGTATATGCTGGTTGTAACATAATATTACCAGCAAAATATGGACGAGTTTGTATTTTATTTGATTCTAGAAATTCAACTATATCTTTTCTCTTGAATGGCGCATTGTCTTTTATAGTTAAAGCAAATGCAAACCAACTTGGATCAGAATATAACGTTGCTTTTGGAAGATGAAAATAGTCTTGATATTTATAAAATATATCAGTTAATCTTTTATGATTTTCTTTTCTCTTTTGATGAATCAAAGGAAGTTTCTTCATCTGTTCAAGTCCAATAGATGCTTGTAATTCAATCGGTTTGAGATTATATCCAATTTCATCATATACGTATTTATGATCAAATATTTCATCTGGTAACTCTGGCAACCAATTTGAAAATCTTTTTCCACAAGATCCGTTTTTTAATAAATTTGCCTTTTTACCTACACAATAACATCCACGTCCCCATTCACGAAAACTACGAGCAATGATTTCTTGTATTTCTGTGTTGCATGCAACAAATCCTCCTTCACCCATAGTCATATGATGTGCAGGATAAAAACTACAACTTGTTAATTCTCCAAAACTACCAAGAGGTTTTTCTTTATAAGTAGATCCAAGAGCGTCACAACAATCTTCTAAAAGAATCAAATTATATTGTTTAATGATTTCCATTAAACGATCCATATTAGGAGGATTTCCTAATACATGTGCAAATGTAATAATTTTTGCTCCTTTTTTAGCAGCATCCTCTACTTGATCCAAATTAAGATTGAGTGTATCTAAATCAATATCAACAAATACTGGTGTAAATCCAACTTGAAAGATAGGATTTATAGTTGTAGGAAATCCAGCTATTGGAGTAATAACTTTGGTTCCTTTTTTTAAATTATATAATCTTTTTGATGTTAATACAGACATCATTATAAGATTAGAGCTACTTCCACTATTTGTTAATATTCCATATTTTTTATTGAATTGAGATGGAAATGTAGTTTCAAACTTTATAGCATCTTTTCCTAAAACTAACCATCCTTCTAATAAAGAATTTATTGCGGCAATATATTCATTTTCATCAAAAAATGGACCAGCATATTGCACCCAATCAACATTTGGAGTCCATTTTTTGTTTTTATTTTTTTCATTTATCAATGATTTAATATTTGACAAAATATTTTCTATCATAGTATTAATATTTAAATCCTCTATTATCTTCTTCAGTAAATTGAGTATTATATCTCGTATTAGTTTCTATTTGCTTTTCAATAGTTTTATTATGATATAATGCAAATTCAAAACTTTCTGGAAGCATTGAGAATACTTTAGCACCTTCTACCTTTTCATGCAATTTTCTTTTCCATGAAATATGAGGAAGATTTTTAAATATGCGACTCTGAGGATCTGGCCAATTAACAATTGATCTATTTTCGTAAGAAGTTAATCTCCATCCCCATTGATTTGCATGTTCTGGTTTAACTCCTTTAAAATCATTAATTCTAGGAACCCAAAATAATTCTACATCATTATTTAAGTTGATAATATCTTTTAGTGATTCGATTAAAAATTTAGATGGCAATTCATCTCCGTCAATTTGGAATATATACTTTCCTTTACATAAAGACTTACCATAATTTTTATGTTCACCGTAATTATTATTTAATTTATGTTGATGTACCTTAAAAAATAATGGATTAGAATCGTATGCACTATTAATAATAGCAAGTGTTTCTGGATTATCACTGTAATCATCAAGAATAATACATTCATTATTTTCTGTATATTTAGATAGAAACTGCAATAGTTGAAACAACGTTTCAGTTTCGTTTTTACATGTAACAAGAAATGATAAAAATATATCGTTCATATTATACAGTTATTTTTGGTAATTCTATTTTCTTTAATTTAGGTAATATGATTTTCTTTTCTACCGCAAATTCTGGAACGTATCTATCTAATAAACCATGAAATACTTTGTCCATAGCTTGCAAACTAAATTTTTCCATATTCTCTAATCTTAATTTTTCTGCGTTTTCTTTCAAAAGACTACTTGGTGAATAATAAAAGTTTTTAAGTTTATCTTCTGCCAATCCATATCCAACATAAAACCAACTACTTTCTTTTATTAACCATTGATTAACGGAAGCGGGATCTATTGGTTTAACTGAACCATTTAATAATACACAGTAATTAGAATTTAAAAAGTCTAAATGTCCACTCCAATTTGGAGCAAAAATAGGTTTTCCGCTTAATGAAGCAAGTAATAATGGATGTCCATATCCTTCACCATGAGTAAAACTCACATGGGCTTTGACCTTATCGTGATTAAACAATGCGTTCATTTCTACATCGTTCAATTCTCCGTGTAACAAATACACATTTGGTAAATTTCCACCAACTTCTTTTTTAATAGCTGCAATTTTTGCTAAACATGCATCTCTATCCATTTTAGAGAATCCAACACCACTTGTTTTCAAAATTAAACATGGTAGTTCTCCTTTTTTGTCTTTGAATGCAGAACAAAATACTTTGATAAGATTTCCGATGTCCTTTCGATCACTGTAAAGTCCATTGGTATGAGTCCATTGTCCTACAAACAAATAAGCAAATTTTTCTGGAATTGTACTTAAAATAGAATCAACACTTGCGACTTTTTCATCTGTTTTCTTATATATTGAAGTATCCGCACCCCATAAACAAACTTCCATTGGCTTTTCCACTGACAATTTTTCTTGTCTACCGTCTTGGAATTGTTTCATATAATTTGCTTTAACAAATCCATCCTTTGCAAAATTGCTCAAAAGCAAATTAAGATTCATACGATTCATTCCTTCAATCCAATCGCCGGGAGGAATTGTAGTTTCAATACCGGCAGTCATGCCAATATTATATTTTCCTATTGGTTGATATTCATTTGGAATAGTAATTTGTATAAATACGTCTGGTTGTTTATTCAATGGAGACTTTAAAACTCTATTTGCTAATTCAATAGCTTCAGAGTCGCTCTTATCAAATTCATCAAGAGACATTTTTCTTGGAGTATTTCCCCAAGGGGTCGGTGCAATTAATAAATCATATTTGTTGTATCGCAACAAACTTTTTCCAATTGCCATCGCCCAGTCGCCATATCCACTACGGGTGAAAAGTGGGCTTTGTAATACACATAAAGGTTTACTCATATACTTTTTTCTCTTTCTTTTATTAAATCACTATATTTTCTTTCAGGAGCAACAAACGGATTTTTCTTCCAAGATTCAATTACTGAATCAGATACAATTGGTGTATTTGTGCTTCCAAATCCACCTTCACCTCTTGTAGTGGTATCCAATTTATCTACTAATACAAAATTTATATTTTCGACTTTTGTAGCTTTCAATTGACAAATTTTATCTCCTTTTTTATAAACCTTGTCAATATTTGGCGTACCTACAATTACAGATTTTTCTGAAAAATCAAAGTCTTCTGGTTGCCAGATATATTTAAAACGAAGTAAAACTTCTCCACGATAATCTGCGTCAATTAGACCAATACAGTTTGCCAATATTAAATTATATTTACTAACACTACTGCGAGGAAATGCTAGAATATCATAATCAATGAGTTCAACATGTGAAGTTCCATTCCACCCTGTCGATTCTTTTTGAACAGCTAATTTAAGATTAGTTTTATATTGAATATAATCGATTCTTTTATATCCAGTGTCAGTTTTTTCTCCAACAATTTCTGGATCGCTTATGGTTACAATATCACATCCAGTAGATCTTTCTGTTGCTTTTTTTGGCAACACATTAATATCTGTATATGTTTCGTTTTTTTCTATTTGTATTGTCATGGTATAAATGATACTAAAATATAAATCAAAGTCAATTTTTTATTGATATTGTTTCAAGTTGTTTTAATGTGTGACTAATATCAGTTCCTAGTTTATTTTTATCAATAATAGGAATCTCTACTCCAATATTATTAAATGGTTGTGTTTGACCATAAAAACTTTCCGGTTTATAAAGTCCGAATGAAGTTGAAGGAGCAAAGTGTTCTAATGTATAATCCATTGCTTTAATAAATTGAGCACACATATTTTTACTGTTTAGTCCTCCTTCGTTCATTGCCCAACGACGACCTTCTAATCCACATTTTTCTCTGTCTTCAGGTTTCATTAAATACCAATACATGAATGCTTCAGCAACTTCTTCCCAAGTACACCAATCATCAAAAATATATGGTGTCGGAGGACTTCCTTGTAATCCTCGTGCTGCTGGCCAAACAGGTTTAGCCCACACTCCGTGTTTTCTATATTTACCAGAATTATTTGTTCCAAACTTTGAATTAAATGTAACTGGATTTCCATCGTCATCTACTTGACCTATTTGATCTTGTAAACCTCCAGTAACATTAACAACCACAGGAGTTCCACAAATAATACTTTCTGCAACACTCAATCCAAATCCTTCATTGCTACTAATAAGCACAGTTACATCTGCGATATTATAATTCGCACACATATCCTCTGGTGTTTGCTTTTCTTCATCAATGATTACTTTATAATTTGGACATAAAGCTTCAATTGTTGCTGGTAAATCTGTACCTGCATCTTGAATAGCTTCTGTATGCAATACTAATACACATTTTGAAGCTTCTTCTGGAGTTAAATTGTCACAGAATGCTCTAAATGCTAAAATAGTATTGGCAGTCTTTTTTCTTTGAACGTTTCTACTATTATGGAATATTACAAAATCATACACAGTATCACCAAATAGTTTCTTTTTTCTAGCCTTTAGAGTTTTGTCATATTTATCCAATGGCTTGAAAACTTCATGGTTGATTCCATGTGGCACATAATGCAACAAATGTTTATTAACTATTTCATTATTAATTTTAAATGGCATAACAATAATTCCTCAGTACTTAATTAAATTTCCTTCTTTGTCATAATATCCGTCAACGGCAATACAATTTTCTGGACGCAACACCCATTTATTAATATTGTCGGTTTGTTTACTAATAGCGAATAGAGCATCACAGCTTTCATAAAACGGTCTATTCCACATTGGATACGGCAAATCATCCCATATGTCCAAATATGTCAATGGAATCTTTTTGCGAATTTGGTTTTCAATTGCATATAACCATCCCCAATAACGAGGATCAGTAAAATGCATTAATGCATCGGGTTTCTCTTGTTCCATTACAGCAAATAACAACTGATCATTTCCATAACCATCTGTTGGATATAGTCTGATATAAGGATCTTTAATTCCTAATTGACGAGAAGCCTCAGACAAGTCAACTATTTTACCTGCTTCTGGATGTTTTACAGCACCGGCAATCTGAACCCAATCATAATGATGTGCAGTACCTAACACCAATTCTCTACTCATAGTAGCTATACCACTATGCATACGTAAATCATCGCTCAAAAGTAATATCTTTTTCTTTTTATTCATATTATTCCTTTGGTATTGATGATCCTGTGAAATTAAGAATCGTTAATTGTGATTCTTCGCTTAATATTGGAATATTAAAATTATAAATCTTGTTACGAAAAGTCTCGTCATTCATATACAAATACATGCATCGATTGACGAGATCTTGTAAATAAAACTTATTTTTTATATTCTTGATCTTAAATGACTCGTAAAGACTTTTATCTACCTTTACTGTTGTAATACTATTGTTCTTCATAATATAACCGTATATCTGCATATACATATATACGTATTTATGAAGTATTTTTTTTATTTCACAAAATTTCTTGTTCTATTTTATCTGCTTTACCGTCACATAGTTTTTTGTGATGGGCGCAATATTTGCAATTTTTCTTGTTTTTTCCCGGTATTTTTAGATATTTTACTTCTAAATTATACTCTCCTTGTGGCGTAAAACATTCTTTAACGAAGTCAGTGAATCCTTTTAAAGCCTCTACAATAGCTTTATTGTTGTTTGTAGGTTCAAATGTTTGAATTCTACTTTGAGGAAAGTTGGCATTTTCATATAGTTTTCTCTTTAAGATAAAGAATTCTACATCAATCATGTTGAGAGGAACATTGAATTTCTTACTGTAAAATGCTTTATACAGCAATATTTGGCTATATTTACTTTCATCTTCTTTCATGTAACTATTCCATCCAGCAGAAGATGTTTTAAAGTCGTATATTTTTACTTTTCCTGTGGTTTTGTCTTTTAATATTAAATCAACAAATGCTATGAAATCTACATTATTTAGAATCTCCATGTTTAATGGAGTTTCAACACCAATAAATTCATATTTATTATTTGGAAAGTATTTTAGTCTTGCAGAAGCACTCAAAAATGTATCTAAAATATCGTGACCATCTTTTACGAAGCCAGCAAATTCTTCATTTGTGTAAGTAAAATTATCTTTTTCTTTTCCAACTTCTTCGTGAAATTTAGTTTTAAAAAGATTATACATATCTAAACTATCTGCTTCAACCATTCCTTTGGAATATAAGGTTTCTAGATATGTTTGGATAGCTACATGCATAGCGGTTCCGAAGAAAATGTTTAAATTTAAATCTGTTTTACGCAATCCTTTTGCGTAATTTAGATACCAACTATGAGGACATTTCATCCACATACTATATTGGCTAAAACTTACTTTCTTTTTCTTTGGTTCTTGATTTTCTGTGATTTCTTTGGTGTTGTCAGACATATGTATTAACATAGAGTAAACTCTTTACGATGTCGATTTATTATGAAACGTATTCTTTTTTTTATTTTAATGTCAATTTTGCCACTCAAAGTGATTGCAGATGGTAAATTTTACATTTCTACTTTTACAAATAATGTAATTTTAGAAAATATTAACGGCACTAGTGTTATAACAAATAGTCCAATTTCTAAACAAACGTATGATTGTAAAAATAATTATACAGTTTTAACATCTACAAATAGTGATGTAACATTAACATTAAGTTCTGATATTATTATAAAAGTTAATGAAAATTCTCGTTTTTCGATAGATACGTTCGATCAAAAAATACTAAATATAGAGAGTTTACCTGATGTTATACAATATACTACTGAAAACATAAATACTTCTTTAAATGGTACAATTTATTTGTATAATGAAAATACATCACCGATTTTAATTGCAACTGAAATGGGAACCGTTGCTCCAAAAAAAGGAAAATTTTTTATTAGAAGTGAAGAGAAAAGTTTAATGGTGATTGTTTTAGAAGGAGAAGCAGTTGTATTTGACGGTGCAAGCAAACGTGAACAAATTATCAAAGAAAAAAATATGGTCGTTGTTGTACCTTCCCCGAAATTTCAAGGAAGAGCAGCAGAACAAATGATTAAAAAGGGAAATATATTTACAATAAAAAGTTTAGAAGATGCCGATCTAAAAGATATATTAAATGACATAAATACTATGACTGTGATTGAAGATAATATTAAATTTATTGTAATTAACAAAGAAATTTTTGGTGTTAAAATACGTTGACTTTTAGGTTGATGGTGGTATCATAGATGGATGAAGATTGAACAATTAAAATCATTGAATGAAGATGAAGTAGCAATGTTATGGTTTATGGTAAACAAAGTCAGTCCTCAAGTTTTGGCTGGCATTGAAATGGAACCTGTGCTATTTACTTCTATTCGTCATGATAAATTGATTCAAAGAATAGACTTGTGTGAAAAGTTCATTAAAGAAGAACACAAACACATATTTGTTTCTTTGAAAAATAAATTATCTTCATAAAACTCTATGTATCAAAATATATTTATTGATAAGAAATCTAGTACAGTACATCTTTGGGATGATAAAGGTGGCTATCAAAACGTTCCTTTTAGAAATTATGCTTATCGTAAACGTGCTGGTGGACGTTATCGCAGCATTTATGGAGATGAATTAGAGCGTGTAACCCATTTTAATCCAAGAGATCCTTCTTTGTTTGAAGCGGATGTTCCTCTAGACACTAAAGTTTTAATTGATTTGTACGAAGATAGTGATGATGTTTCTACAGGACACCGCATCGGTTTTATTGATATTGAAACTGATTCTGAGGGTGGGTTTCCTAATGTTGAAAAGGGTGATAAGGAAATCACAGCAATATCGATTTATGATCAACCGTCTGACAAGTATATTGCATTTTTGTTGGATAAAGATAATCGTGTAAATCAACAAGTAATCAATGGTGTTGAAGTTATCTGTTATGACAATGAATATAATTTGTTAAACGGATTTCTCAATAAGTGGGAAGAACTTGCATTTACAATTGTTACTGGATGGAACATTGATGGATTCGATATGCCATATATGTATAATCGAATTAAGAATGTCATGGGCAACGATCACGCCAAACGATTGAGTCCTATTCAAATTTGTTATATCAACGATTGGAGCAAACGTTTGGTTGTTGCTGGAATTTCATGTTTGGATTATCTTGAACTTTTCAAGAAGTACGCTGACAAAAAGGAACCATCTTATGCACTCGGTTACATTGGTAAAAAGTTTGTCAATATTGATAAAATACAATATAAAGGTAGTTTGAATGATTTGTATAAAAACGATCTGAATAAGTATCTTGAATACAATTTAAATGACGTAAAGATTGTCGTTGCATTAGATAAACTTAAAAAATATATCGAATTGGCAAGAAAGATCTGTCATACAGGACACGTTCCGTATGAAAGTTTCTCAATGAGTTCTCGTTATCTTGAAGGAGCTATATTGACATATCTTCGTAGAAACGGAGGTAGAATTGCTCCGAATAAACCAATAGAAGGACGAGAAGAGTATGAACAACGTATTGAAGACAACGAAGAAGGATTTGAAGGTGCATACGTAAAAGATCCTATTCCGGGTCGTTATGAATGGATTTACGACTTGGACCTTACAAGTATGTATCCTAATATTATCATTAGTCTTAATATCAGTCCAGAAACCAAAGTTGGGAAAGTAGACAACTGGGATGTTGAGAAATTTATAAACGGAGAATTAGAGAAGATTTTTATTTCTGGAAATCCATATACTGTTGATGAATTTAAGCAATTGCTTGATCAGCAGAATCTCAGTGTTGCAAGTAATGGATGTCTATATAAATGTGATAAAGTTGGTGTTATTCCTGACATATTGATTAAATGGTTCAATGAACGTGTTGAAATGCGTAAGTTGGAAAAGAAATATGGTAAAGAAAACAACAAAGAAATGTATGAATTTTATCATCAACGTCAGTTGGTGCAAAAAATCATGTTGAATAGTGCTTATGGAGTTCTTGGACTTCCTATATTTCGTTTTTATGATAAGGATAATGCTGAAGCTGTAACTAAAACTGGTGTTACTATTATTCAGACTGTTGGAAAAGCAGTAAATCTGTATTACAAAAAAGAACTAAATAAAGAGGAGGATTATGTTATTTATTCCGATACAGACAGTTGTTTTGCAAGTGCATTGCCTATTATCAAGCATAAAATGCCTGAAATAGATGTAAATGATGAAAAACAAATGACCACTGCTATTTTGTCGGTGTGTTCGGAAGTTCAAAAGTTTGTAAATAAAATGTTTGATGTGATGTCACAGAAAATGTTTCATTTGAAAACACATCGTTTTGATGCAAAACAAGAAGTGATTGCAAAGACTGGATTTTGGTTGGCTAAAAAACGTTATACTCAATTCATCATAAATAAAGGTGGTATTGAATGTGATGAACTAGAAATTAAAGGAATCGATGTTGTACGCACAAGTTTTCCTTTAAAGTTTCGTACATTCATGAATCAATTCTTGATTGATCTTCTTAAAAAGGTAGATAAATCAATTATTGATGAAAAAATTCTTGACTTTAAAAAGAATATTGACAAGGTATCTATCATAGATATTGCAAAAAATACTAGTGTAAAATTTATGAGTCAGGATAAAAGTAAAAATTATAATCCACAAACTCGTTCTCCTTTTACATTTGTACTTGGTACACCGGCACAAGTAAAAGCTGGATTAGCATATAATGATCTATTGGAACATTGGAATTTACATAAAAAACATCCAAGAATTGTTCATGGGCAAAAAATCAAGTGGGTATACTTGTCTGAGAATTCATTTGGCATAGAAGCAATTGCCATGAAAGCGGATGATACTGATCCAGATCAAATTATAAATTTCATTGAAAAATATATTGATAGAAATTCAATGTACGAACAAGAATTAAAATCTAAATTAGAAGATTTCTACAAAGTATTGAACTGGCACTATCCTGATGCGAATTCAAATAATGCGTCTGATTTCTTCGATTTCTGATATAAAAAATCGACACTCCTATTGGTTTCAACTATACTATACACAGTAAAATACAGTTATTATATGAAGAAAAGCAATCTAGAAACTTTTATTAAAAAGTATTATCTTTCCGGTACAAATGAAGCAGTTAAATGGAAGGCAATAGATAATAAACTATCTGTAGATGTGTCCACTGACAACAAGTTGTTGCATCTTAATGTAACATATTCAGAGTTTTCAGACTTTAAAGAAGTTGAGTTTGGTATTCACGATACTTCTAAGTTTTTAAAGTTGATTAATATCTTGCAAGAAGATGTCAATACATCATTTGAAAAGAACACTATTGATGGTGAAGAACGTATTACTGGAATAAATCTTCGTGATAAATCTACCAAAATCAAGTATGTTACTGCCGATTTGACAGTGATTCCTGAACCTGCTACCCTTAAAAAGGGAGCTATTCCTGAATTTGAAGCAGAGATTATTGTAGATAAAGAATTTATCAGTAAGTTTTCGTCTGCTAAATCTGCATTACCTGATGCCACTGCGGTTACATTTTGGAATAACGACGATCAAATCGAAATGGTATTTGGACACAATATTAAAGGTTTGAATTCTACAAATGTAAAGTTTCAAGTAGAAACAATTGAAGGAAAGAATTCTTTATCTAAGATGGTACATTTTAATGCAGATTTATTCAAAGAAATTCTATCTGCAAACAAAGATGTAGATAAGACCACTTTTAATATTAGCAATCATAAAAACGGATTAGGCCAAATTATATTTACAAAGGACAATATTTGTTCAACCTATTACTTGGTTGGTATTTCGGAATTCTAAAATTATTTATATATGGATCTATTTGAAACAAAGAATAAAACTGAAGTTGCAGAACATACTATTTGGGCAGAAAAATATCGTCCAAATGCATTGACTGATTATGTAGGCAATTCTTCTTTGAAAGAAACCGTTTCCCGTTACATCAAAACAAATGATATTCCGCATTTGTTATTTTTTGGAAAAGCTGGAACAGGAAAGACAACTTTGGCTAAACTAATTGCATCTACTCTCAAGTGTGATGCATTGTATATTAATGCTTCTGATCAGAATAACGTTGATAACGTAAGAACCAAGATTAAAGATTTTGCTGCCAATGCTGGATTGTCTGCATTAAAGATTGTTATCTTAGACGAAGCGGATTTTCTAACACATAGTTCACAGGCAGCATTGCGTAATATGATCGAATCATATTCACGTTCTACTCGATTTATACTAACCTGTAACTATTTTGAAAAGATTAGCGAGCCTTTGTTTTCTCGTTGTCAATGTTATGAGATTACACCGATGACAAAGAAAGATGTAGCCATTCATCTTAAGAATATATTGATCAAAGAAAAGGTCAGTCATACTATGGAAGATATTGGATATATTGTAAACACATATTATCCGGATATTCGTAAAGTTATCAATTTTTCACAACAGTCAACGATTGATGGTATTATCAAAATAACTGAATTACAATCGTCCGCTGCAACTGCAAAAAGTAAAATTCTAGAGGTGTTAAAATCGACTGGAGATAAGAATACTAAATTCTTAACTATTCGTCAGTTAGTTGCAGATAGTGGAATTCGTCATTTTGAAGAATTGTATGAATTGTTGTTTGAAAAAGTAAACGAATATGCATCGAATAATCAAAGCGTTGCTATTCTTATTGTGGCAGAATATCTTTATCAAAGTAGTATGGTTGTAAACAAAGAAATAATGTTTATGGCATGTATTTCTAAACTATTGTCTGAACTATGAAAAAACTTAAAATTATTACTGAATATTTTAAACGTTACAGTTGGTTTGAACGAGTTGATGCTACATCATATAAAAATGAATATATAATTTATACACATAAATATCCTTATATGGACGACCGTTATGTTTTTGAATATGAAAAACTAAATAAAGTTAGATTGCATATACGTACCATAGGAGAATAATGAATAATATATTAAATAATACCAAAACTTATTTGGTTGGCCACATGCAATATGCAGATGGATCTGGGTGGAGACAATATGTTAAAACTCAATTAAAACAATTTAATATAATTTGTTTCGATCCATATGACAAACCGTTTTTAAAAGATGTAGAAGAGGGAAATGATATTAGATCTAGACTTCATACACAAATGCAAAATGAACAATTTGATGAAGTTCAAGATTACATGAGAGAGATTAGAATATTTGATCTCAATCTAGTTGATAGAAGTGATTTTATTATTGCACACATTATTCCGAATGTAGCAAGTTGGGGAAGTGCAGAAGAACTTGTTACCGCTGTTCGAATGAAGAAACCAACATTTATAAGCATAGAAGGAGGTAAGAAAAAATGCCCACTATGGTTATTAGGAATGTTTCCTCACAAATATATTTATAATTCAGTTGATGACATAATATCAATGATTACAAAAATTAACAGTGGTGAAAAATCAATAGATTCGACTCGTTGGCGTTTGCTTAAGCCAGAATATAGGTAATTATAATAATAAATTTGTATAATTCTTTATACTTATTGTAAAGAGTTATAATGAATAATATTTCAAAATTTGATTTATTACCTAAAAAGGTTTTAACACCTGCTCCAGAACGAATTTTGTATATAAGTTCTATTGGAACAAGTGGATACGCAACTGCTGCCAAAGGATATTTATATGAATTGAATGCGAAGAAAGCATATGTTCACTGGATACAATATGATCAAGCAAATACATCTTACATTGAAGAAAGCACTACATTTGATAAATTTATAGCAAAGTCTAAAAAAACTATATTTTCAACTTATTCAACTGTTATAATTCATTCTGTACCTCTTGTATGGAATGAATTATTTTTTAATGCAAACATTAACTCTGATAAGAACATTAAAATAATAGGTAGAACAGTTTGGGAATTTGAAAATGTACATCCTGATTGGATTAAATCAATTAATGAAAGTGTTGTTACAACTGTAAGTGTTCCTACAGAATGGAACAAACAAATTTTTATAAAAAATGGAGTAACAAAACCAATCATTGTTGAGCCACATGTATTTACGAACGTTGGAGATACTCGTTTTACAATTGAACATTTGTTAAAAAAGAGTGTTATAATATATAAAAAAGATTTAGTGGGTATTAATTTAAATGATTATTATAAATTTTATTGTATTGAGCAATTAACACATCGAAAAAATATAGATGATACCATTGAAACCTTTTGCAGAAGTTTTAAATCTACAGACAGAGTAATTTTATTTGTTAAAACATTTAGAGCAAATTACTCTATTGAAGAACAAATAGAGTGCGCGAAATATATTAATGAATTGACTTTAAAATATGATCATGCACCTATTGTATTCATAAAAGATCAGTTAAATTATGATGAAATTCAAAGCTTACATTATAATTGTGATTGTTATTTAACGCTCACACATACTGAAGGATTTGGTTTGAGTATACATGATGCATATAATCATAAAAATAAAATTATAGCAACTGGTTATGGAGGACATGTTGAGTATCTTGGGATTGATTATGAAGGATTAATAAAATATAATCTTACTGAAGTTAATTCTTATATTTTTAGAAATTATTATTTGGATAATAAATATAAATGGGCAACTCCTGATAAAGATCATGCAGTAGAATTATGTAAAAATAATTACATACAAGGATTGAAATCAGAAAAATATGTTGTATCTAATTTTACAAAAGATAAAATTTGTATTTCTATTACTGATCAACATCCTGATGTAAAAATTTTAGACTTTCCATATGATGTAAATAATTTTTATTTTAATCCTTCATTATTTAAATTAAATAATCAAAATTATATAATGACTCGTTATTGTCATGTAGATGACGATTTAATTCCACATAATACTTTAAAATTGTTTAACTTAGATAAAAATTTAAAATCCGTTGAATTAAATATCGTAGATGAAATAGAAGATGAACAATACGAAGATCCTAGAGTATTAGTTGCAGAAGATAAAATTTATATAAGTTGTGCAAATTATCAATTGCATAATTCTTCATATATACATCAAAAAGTATTAGTATTTGATAAAGAGTTTAACCATATTGATAATATACATCCTGTATATGATGGTAATGCTAAAGATTGTCTAACTAATACTAAAAGTCAGAAGAATTGGACTTATTTTATTGAAAATGGAAAATTAATGTGTGTATATAAAATGTACCCACATACTGTGCTTGAATTTGATAATAAAGGAAATATTGTAAGTGAATATATTTCTCATGTAAATATAAATAAAATATGGAAGTTTGGAGAATGTAGAATGGGAAGTAATCCTATACTAAAAGATGGATATTATCATAATTTTTTTCATAGCAGCATTCCTTGGAAAAATCCAAAAAGACAGTATTTAATGGGATATTATAAATTTGAAAGTAAACCACCATATAAAATTGTAGAAATATCAAATGAACCTATTTTATGGGGAAATGAAACTGATTTTAGATTTTTACCAAAGAACAGTCCATTAGTAGTATTTCCATGTGGAGCTATAGTAGAAGATAATAACTTTTATGTAAGTTTTGGATTTAATGATGAAAAAACTGGAATTATAAAAATATGAATATAGATGAAAAAATAAATTTATTAAAAAATTTAAATATTAAAAATGATATTCAAAAAATATATGAATCTATCTATAAAATAAAAACAGACGCAGGAGTTCCTGACAATGAATTTGATTTTTATATTACAAATGAAAATGGAAAGTTATGGTATGATTTAAAACAATGTGAAAAAAATGGAAAGCAATCTTTTTATAGTCAAGAAATAATTTATATATTATTATTTAGTTTAATCAATGATAAAAAAATAATAAATTATATATTAGAAAATGCTCATGATTTTGACGATAAGATCATTAAATTATTTAATGAACAAAAACATATGTTTGTAAAAAATAAAAAAATACTTGATTTAGGCGCACATCAAGGATTTTATACTATTGTTTTTTCAAAATATTTTGAGAATGTTATTTGTGTAGAACCGTTTCCCCAAAATTATTTAACAATTGAATTAAATTTATTAGCTAATAACATAACTAATGTAAATGTTGTTCCTGCATTTATAACAGATGAAAATAAATCTGGAATTTTTTCACAAGGAGAGCAAAAATATATTAATTCTACAGATTATTCACATGAATATATACTACAAACTTCAAAAACATTGAATGATTTTGAATATTTTTTACCTGATGTAGTTAAAATTGATATTGAAGGTGAGGAAGTTAATTCATTAAAATCTGGAAATAAAATAATAGATCGACATCCATCATTTTTTATAGAATTACATAAAGAAATAGATGTAGATAATAAACTTGATTGTAATGAAATAAAAAAATATATAAATATTGAAAGTTATATATGCTTAGGAATTGAACTTAAAAATAATAAATTAATAAAAATTGAAAAGGAATATGATTTTAATTTTTTAAAATATTTATTTTTAATAAATAAATAAAATATATGGATAATATATGTTGTGTGATTAATAGTTGTTTTTCTAAAGAAATTTATAATGAAAAATGTTTATATCAAAAATTAGAAAATATTTATTTTCTTGCAAATCATTATATAGGAAGTAATTCTAAAATTTATTTAATAAATGATGGTCCAATAGATATTCCTATCCAACATGATAAAATAAATATAATATCATCTAAAAAAAGGCTTGGTAGAGATGTTGATCCTGAAAAAAAAGTTATTACTGGTTTAAATTGTTTTGTAGAATCAAATTATGAATCACTTTTATGGTTATTAGATGATTTTTATGTATTTCCTTCATTTGTAAAAAAAATAAATGAATGTAAACAAAATATAATATTATCTAAATTTAATTTAAATGAAAATTTATTTGAAAACTTTTTATTTGTAAAAAACAACAAAAATTTTGTTATTAATTTAATTGATTTTCTAATAAAAAATAATAAAAGATTTGATGAATCATTTATTGTAGATTTTTTATATGAAATGAAATTAAGTGATTCTGAAACAATTAATTTTAATTTAATTAAATCTTTTAGACCTCATAAAAATTTTAGCACTTTAAATCAAGAAGAAATAGAAAATTTTTCCCAATACGATTTATTATATCAATCAATGGGGTTTGAAACCGATATTTATGGAATGGATACATTTTTTATAAATAAATTATGAACTACGAAGAAAATATAGAAAATATAAATTATTTTGCAGGGAATTTAAGAGAATATAATTTTAAATTTATAGAAGAGTATATTAAAAAAAATAATTGTTTGAATATATTAGAAACTGGAACTATTAGAGGACATCCAGACACATTTAATTATTTAGGAGGAGATGGATTATCTACATTAATATTTGCACATTTTTCAAAAATTTATAATTTAAATTTTTATTCAATAGATGTTAGTCCACATAGTATATCTCAATCAAAAGAAATATTAAAACAATTTAATTTACATGACTATGTAAACTACATAAATTCTGATTCTGTGAAGTTTTTATCCGAGTTTAAAGAGAAAATTGATATTTTATATCTAGATTCATATGATTTTACTGAAAATGAAGAATTTAATTCACAGAATCATCAATTAAAAGAAATTATTGCGGCACATGATAAATTAAAAAAACATTCACTTGTATTTTTAGATGATTGCGATCAGAGAGATGAAGGAAAATGTAGATTATCCTCTGATTTTTTAATAAATAATAATTATACTTTACTTGTAAAAAATTATCAACGAATATTTATAAAATTATGAACATATATTATTATTTATTACATTGTAATAGCCTTGGAGATAATTTAGCTAGTTTTAGAAAACATTTTCTTACATATAAATTAGCAAAAGAAAATAACTGTAAAATAATTGCAATAATTCATATGTGTACAACAGATGAATTACGAGAGTATATTATAAAACAAAATATTGTATTGGATTCCTTTTCATTAAATTCTAATTTAATGGAATTATACAAAAAAGCAAATTTATTCGAAAATTATACAGTTATAGAAGGAATTAATGATAGGGTTTATTCTAATCATAGCGATACAATTTCAAGAATAATTAAAAGTTTTTATGGAAATAAAAATACAGAAGAAATTATTTTTATTGAAAAATATCCTAATTTTTGGAATCGTTGTTATGATTTACAAAAAGATGAAATTATAGATTTTTATAAAACTCAATATAATTTTTTAAAAAGAGATGTAATTGAACAATATAATATTATTCAATACTGTAGCAATCATTACAATTTAATGGATAAAGACATATATAATAAGTGTGTCAAACGAATTTCATTTGATAATTTATGTGATTGGATAGAAAAAGCAACTTTTAAAACATTTAAATTTATAGGAACATATCACGATTATCAATTAACACAATCTATGATCAATCGACTTATTACAAAATATCCAGATTTTAAATTTATTAATTTGTGCGGAGAATGTTCTTTAGAAGAAACTTATTCTTTAATTTATAATTGTAAATCTTTATTATGTACTGAAAGTTTTTCTGGATTTTTTTCTGGACTATTAGATATACCAAGTATAATGTATTATAGAAACACAAATTTAGAAATAATGAATCAATTTATTCCACAATTTTCTGTATTAGACTCACTACAGATAAAATTAGATGTAAAATTAACAGATAAAGATTAATATGATTAATTATGATATTGTAAAAAATATTGAAGGATGGTGTAGTCATGATAAAATGACTAAAATGTCGAGTCTTATTTTAGCTACGAAACCAACACATGTAGTTGAAATAGGAGTATTTTACGGAAAATCTTTAATATGCCAAGCATTGTCTTTAAGAAAAAATAGACATGGAAAAATTTATGGAATTGATTCTTGGAATACAGTTGATTGTATTGAATACATGACAGAAGAAAATGCAATAAATTGGTGGTCTTCATTAGATTTGGATAAAATATATTCAAAATGTTTAGAAAATATTCAAGATTTAAAGTTAGAACCTTTTATTCATATTTATAAAGGAAAATCGAATGATTGTATAAATCATATTGATTTTGAAATTGATATATTACATATTGATGGAAATCATGAAGAATTAAGTTCTTGTCAAGATGTGTTAAATTATGTACCTAAAATAAAACACGGAGGATTTTTATGGTATAATGATGCAAATTGGGTACAAGCAAAACAAGCTATTGATTTAATTGAAAATAGATTTGAAATGAAATTGATTGATAAAGCACAATCAGATGATCCAAATAACTTTTGTAACTTATACATGAGAATATGATTGAAAATATCGTTCATCAAATATGGGTAGGTGATAGTAATAAAGCTACGTGGAACATGATGAAATCGTGGCAGCGTTATTGTGAAAAATTTAAATGGACATATAAACTTTGGAGAGAATCTGATATTGAATCTATAAATCTAAAAAACAAAAAATTATATGATTATTATAAAAACAACAATGATTATCATGGAATGTCTGATGTTGCCCGTATAGAAATTATAAATAGATATGGTGGTATTTATTCAGATTGTGACTTTTTTTGTTGGGAAAATTATATTCCAAATTTAATAAATTGTGAGCATGATATGTTGATGGCAACCACTGAACATTTATACCCAGAATGGACAATTAGAAAATTTATTAATTACGTAGAATTTGATGGAAATTTACCATCAGCATTTCATTTATCAAACGGGTTTTTCATGGCGAAAAAAGATAATAATATATTATCTTATATGGTAGATACAATGCAAGAATCGTTTAATATAAATACAAATTTAAGTGATGAAAATAAAAATCCTATTACTCATGGAACTATACAAAAAAATGGTTGCTTTTTATTGACACAGTGTGCAAAAAAATATCCTTTTGTTATGATTCCTGTATATATGTTATTTCAATGTTATTTTCAGACACGAAAAAATATATCTATGCAAAACAAAATAATAGCAACATATATAAATGATCATCAATATGATAATGTGTTATAATTATGAATAATTTTCCAAAAGTATTTTGTGTAACGTTAAAAGATACACCAGTAAGACAAAACTATATAAAATATCATTTATTACATCAAAAAATTGATTTTGATTTTTTTGAAGGTATAAATGGAAGACAGTTTGGATTAGTAACAACAATTCCATATAAAGAAGATGATCCAACTGGTCCTGATTATTTTATTAAGGCAGGACGTATAGGATGTTTATTAACTCATTATATGTTATGGAAAACTTTATCGTATCTTCCATATGATGAATTTTTAATTTTAGAGGATGATGTAATATTGTGTGATAATTTTAAAGAAAAATTTATAGAGTTTAAAAATCAATTACCACCTGATTGGCAATACGTATTTGTCGGACATTGTTGTTTGCCACCTATTGAATATCAAACAAGAATATCTAACAATATTATTACATCAAATCCTCCTCCTATGTGTACACATGCATATATGATTAAGAAATCAAGTATAGAAACATTGTTAGATACGAACCATCACGCATGGGCAGCAGTAGATATACAAATTCAAAAAAAGTCATTGTCTATTTTAAAACATTATATATTTGATCCTCCATTGGCGGATCAATTGTCATTATTAAAACAAAGAAATTCTGATGAAAATATAGACACCGCATTTGAATCATTGACACTAGACTCTAAATATATATGATACCAAAAGTTATAAATTTTTTATTTGGCCTAGATAATTCTTTTTGTAATAAACCATTTGAATATTTTCATTATTTAAATATATTGAGCGCAAAATATATTAATAAAGATTATACAATAAATTTATATTACTATCACCGTCCAAATAATATATGGTTTGATGAGTTAGAAAATATATGCAATTTAATTAAATTAGATTCACTAGAAGTATTTATACCATCTAATAAAATTGCATATACAGAACATCTTTCTGATATTATTAGATTAAATATAATAAATAAATTTGGCGGTATATATCTTGATATAGATACAATATGTGTAAAATCATTTGATAATTTACTACATAATGAATTCGTAATGGGAGTTGAAGGTGCTGTAATCGGAGAAAATAATTCAAATGTATTAGTTGGACTATGTAATGCAGTATTAATGTCTCAAAAAGATAGTAAATTTAGTAATATTTGGTTAAATGATTATAGTGTTAATTACAAAGAAGATTGGAATTATAATTCTGTGAAAAGACCACTTCAATTATCTTATGAATATTCATCATACATTCATGTTGAGCCACAATCTAGTTTTTTTAAATATTCTTGGGAAGAAACCGGAAAAAAATGTATGTTTGAAGACAATTCAGATATATCAGACTGTTATTCAATACATTTATGGGAACATAAAAATTATAATAGTTTAATTAAATATAATAAAAATTATATAGTGAACAACAATGACACCGTGAGTAATTTATATAAAGGATTGATTAATTATGAAAGATAAATTTTATACAAATATTCCCGGATGGTTAAGTGATAAAGAAGCAGTAGGATTATATAATTTATGTTTAAATTTTTCTGGTTCTATATTAGAAATAGGAAGTATGTATGGTAAAAGTACGTCGGTCATATGTGAAGCGATTCGTGATTCATCGTCCACAGCTAAGTTTGATTCTTGTGACATAAATTTTAAAAATCGAGAAGAATTCATAGATTTTTATACAAAAGTTCATGGAGGAATTACTGTTCCAGATTTAGTTGAAGAATATAGTTTTTCTAAAAATAAAGATATATTTGAAGTTACTAAAGAATATTTGGGAAAATATGATCTTTTAAAGTATGTTACTCTTATACCCGAAAATTTTCATACATTTAACTTTAAATATGATTTAATATTTTGTGATGCATTGCATGATATTAATGAAATTAAATTGAACTTACCATATATGGAAAAGATAAGTAACAATAATTGTATATGGATCGTTCATGATTTTAATTGTACATACAAATTGTTTCCTACTAAAGTAAACGATAGAAAATTAAATTTTATTAATGCGATAGATACTTTAGGAGTATTTAGAATATGAAAAATATTTTGATTGGTACTCCAATCAAAAATGGAGAAATTTTTGTTGACAATTTATTAAACCAAATTAATAATTTATCATATCCAAAAAAATATATTTCTTTATGTTTCGTTGAAAATGATAGTGAAGATAATACGTGGAAAAAACTTAATGAATCAATAAAACAAATTTTAAATGTAGATGAATATAGAAAAGTTATAATATTAAAATTAGATCTAGGATTTAAGTTGAGGCATGAAGATAGACATAAATTTGAATATTCAAAAAATAGAATAAAAAATTTAGTAGTGTTAAGAAATTTTATAGTAAATAATTATTTATGTGATAATGATTATCTTTGGTGGGTAGATGCAGACATAGAAGAAGTGCCTATAAATTCTATAGAATATTTATCATCATTTGATAAAGATATGTTGATGCCGTTTTATTATTCAGAGTGGTGGAAATGTTATGATTGTGCATCATATGCAAATATTGATAATAAAATAATCAAATTGGATGAATTATCAGATCTTTTTCCAGATAAAGAGATATACAAATTAAATAGATGTGAATGTTCAGCCTTTATTAAAAAAGGAGTATTTGAAAGTGGATTAAGATATAATTTTATTGAAGAAGAGTATGTTGATTTATGTGGAAATAACATTCCGTGTAAATTAGAAGGAGTGAGTTTTTCTGAACAGGCATTTTTAAATGGAGTTGAAATATTTGGTTGTTTGAAATTTAAGATAAAACATTGGCAGTGTTAAAATTAATTTATATATAGCAACTGTAACAAATGGACTTGGTAATAGACTTAAAGTACCTATACAGAAATGAGTTGGTGGTTTAGTAAATGTAAAAAAATATAATTTTATCCTAGTTTATATAAATTTTCAAAATCTCTTTTAATATATTTTAATCTTTCTTCATTTGTTTTGCAACAGTAATGATAAAAAAATGTAGAATCTTTATCTTTACCACAGTCTACATCAACCGATACATCAGATTTAAAAATTTGATATTTTATGTTAAAATGTAAATTTAATGCTTTAAATGTATTCTGTTCCCATTTAGGACCGTCTCCAAAAAAATTATCATTTTTAACATCTTTAAGTAATAACATCGTATCAATTAACTGTAAATTATAATTAGAATTATTTATTAATATATAACCAAGACATACTCCATTTGTATCGGATGATACCATAAAATTTGAAGTGGAATCAAAATTATTATAAATTAAAAAATTTTCTGATTTGCCTGTAAATAAACTATCTGCATCAGCCCATAAAACAATATCATGTATTTCAATTAATTCTTTTAATACTAATAATTTATTCCATGATGGATGGATATTATCATCTATTAGTGCATCATATATTTTTAAATTACAATTATTATATTCACAGAATTTTTCAAAACTTTTTATAACATATGGCATAAATGATTGAAAATTATCATTATAAAGAGTAGTCAAACAAAATTTCATATATTTAAAGTTATTAAAATATATATACAAGGTTATATGATTACAAAAAATATTTTATATGTTGGTTCCAAAGGAACAAGTGGTTACGCTATTTCTACAAAATACTTCATATTTAATTATTTAATGAATGGATATAATGTAACTTATATTCCAATAAATTCAGATAATTCAAGAACAGATGATTATGATATTATTACAAAATCTGTAAATGAATGTATAAATAAATACTACGATAGATATGATTATTTTATATGCAACTATATTCCAGACCATTGTATTGACAGACTCAATGATTATAAGCATCTAATTAACAATCCTAATTGTAAAAAAATACTTCAAACTGTTTGGGAAACTTCAAAATTACCACCTGACTGGATTAAATATTTAAATAATAATGAATATGATGAAATCTGGTTGCCTTCAACGTTCAATAAAAAAGTGTTTATCGAAAGTGGAGTAACAAAAGATATAAAAATCAAAAAATATATCAGTTATAATTTTATTAATAATCAAGAAAAGAAACATATAGAAATACCAAAACATTATGCATTTGGAAATAAAGATATAACACAAACATATAATTTTTATTATATTTCAACATGGAATGATAGAAAAAATAACTTAAACACATTAAAAACTTTCTGTGATACGTTTACCGAAAAAGATAATGTATCATTTTTAATGAAAACAAATTATTATGAATATGGTGATGAAAGAACTGAATATATAAAATATGAAATACAAAAAGTATTAATTAATTATGATAACCCTCCAAACATAGTATTGTTTCCAGAAAATTATTGTACGAGTGAATTAAATAATATTCATTCTTTAGGAGATTGTTATTTTTTGTTACATAGAGGAGAAGGATTAGGATATTCTAGTTATGAAGCATATTTAAACCATAAACCTGTTATTGTAACAAAATTTGGTGGGCAATCAGAATATTTTATAAAAGATTATCCATATTTCGTTGATTATAACCTTATAAAAGTTGATGGTATGAAATGTACCGGATTTTATCAGCACGACCATCAATGGGCAGAACCTAATTATGAACATGCAAAACAATTATTAAAAATAATATATGAACAAATTTAAAATAACAGATCTATTTCCAATTTTTAATGTTAACGATGATGACAATATCGATCCTAATATAATTGATTTATTTACAGTAGATTATGTAATTAATAAATTAGAAAGTAATAAAATATTTTCTGCGTGTTTGTACAATGCTCCTCATTATAAAGAGTCTATAGAAGAATGGGAGAATAGATACATTACCCCTGTTAAAAATAATTATAATATATTGGGAGATGATTGGGTTTTTGAAATTTTTATATCACCTGATTGTATTAAATATATCGATCAGTTAAAACATCCTAGAGTTCAATTTAATGTGATGAAACATGCCTCTACTAAAACATTTCCGGGAATGTTGTGGAGATATATACCACTTTCTTATGAAAATAAAATTGTAATTTTTACAGATTTAGACACACCACATCCACCAATATATTTTAGAGAATTTATGTGGGCATTTAATTATGGTTATCAAATGATACGTTATAGCTGTTTTCGTGATATTGATGATGAAAAAAAATTTATTTATAAAGCCATTCAAGGTATGTTTATGACATATCATACAGATAAAAATATAATTCGTGCAATGTCTAAATGGATGATGGAAGAAACAAAACGAGTAACTAATACAATCGGAGACGATAAAGCAAAATATATTGAATATAATGGTGGAAAGTATAGAATATATGGTACAGAATCTGATAGTTGTTATGCAAATGACGAGATGTTTTTAAGTTGTTATGTCTACCATAAACTTAAAGACAAATCATTGACAATGTTTTTAGATTATATTCCATTAGTTTGGAAAGATTGTAAATTTATTATTGCAGATGCTAACTTTACAAAATTACCTTTAAATGATGTATTTAAATCAGATTTAGATTCAATTAATTATCCGTCTGTTCTTTATATGAATAAACACAGATAAAATCGTCAATTTATAATATTTATTTTATATTTATATATATGGCAAAAATAAATGAAAATGAATTAGGTGACAGAATGATGACTGGATTACCATATTCTCAAGGAGGAGGATTAGGTACACCTAGTATTGATACAATTAGTAGTCCAGATATTAGTCAAAGTCCTGAAAAATTTAAATATCCTCAAACGGCTGCAAGTGCGAGCGATATAACGGTTCCACCACCAGAAGATTATGACAATAGTCCTACACAAAGCAAACAAGACTTTGATCGTGATGTAGATTCAATAAAAACAAAAGTCACTCCGGATGAAATAATTGCTGGTATTAAATATGAGTTAAAAAAGATGGTATTTAAAAGAATGGATGTTGCCAAACAATTAGTGGCACATAATTTAAAGAAAAATCCAAAATTTTATAGTAGTTTAGAATCAATGATGGTTGATGAAAACGGAGTCAAAAAAGAAGCAATTTATGATATTATCCGTGAAATGAAACAAAGAAAAAGTATGAGATAATATGGAAAATTTCAAACCACTTCAACATTCTAAAAAACTAAATGATCCAATTATAGGACATCCTGCTATGAAAGGTCGTCGTTGGACAATTGATTATGGATATGAACCCCACAGTAGTTATGCTAAATTACAAAAACACTTAAAGGAATTTATTATGTCACAAGAAAAAGATAAATGGGATATCGATTATAAAGATTTTTATTCGGACTTAAATGAAGCAAATATAGCCACTGTTGGAAACAATTTAATTGGTGGTGTTGGGGATTCTACCGATGAACACACTGTAAATCCAGTTCAATTGTCTTTAGGAATTCAAGTGGAAATGGAGCATACTAATAATCCTGATATTGCAAAAGAAATTGCATTAGATCATTTGAAAGAAGATCCAGAGTATTATACTAAACTAATTCGTTGTGGGTTGGCTAAAGAATTTCAACCGGGTGCCACGTCTGGTTTGGGTGATCCAAATCAAAGCTTTAATGATCCAGCAAGAGTTGGAAATACAGGAATTGAACAAGGCAACGTTCAAGGAACTATTGGAAGTACGTCAGATGGACAAGTAGATGGTAGAAATAGCCAACCAATCATAGATAAAGGTATTTCTACAACTGAAATTGATATTCAAGAGCCAACTATTGACGAAGCTAAGAAAAAGAAAAAGAAAAAGAAAAAAGATAGATGTCACAAAAAAGCAGATAGTGTGTATGGACCAAAAACTTCCGCATATAAATCAGGAGCTATTGTAAAATGCAGACAGGGTAAAATCTGGAAGAAAAAACAAGAAGAATCCGCTGAACTAGAAGAAAAAAAAGACTTTAGTAAAGAAAAGAAACAAGGTCTTCATGGATGGTTTGCACGTCGTGGTGGTAAAGGTGGAAAAGGATGGGTAGATTGTAATACATGTCGTAAAGATCCTAAAACCGGAACAAAGAAATGCAAATCATGTGGTCGTCAAGCAGGTGAAATAAGATCAAAGTATCCTGCATGTCGTCCAACTCCTTCACAATGTAATAAAACTGGAACTAGTCGTAAAAAAGGTCCAAGTTCAGTTTCTTGGCAAAAGAAAAAGAATGAATCTGTAGAATACAGTCAATTTTTTGAAAATGCAGAAATGGCACAAAGTGATTTAACAAAAATTATTGATTATAGTGAGAAGCTACAATCAATGTTTAATGTTAATGATAACTTAGAAGATTGGGTAAAAGCTAAACTCAATCATGCATGTGATTATGTAGCTACTGTAAGAGATTATCTTAAATTCTATAATGAAGAAAAAGATAAAACAAACATACAAGAAAAATGGTCTATTAAATACAAAAAATCAATTGATTGTAGTAATCCAAAAGGATTCAGTCAAAAAGCACATTGTGCCGCTCGTAGAAAAAGACAAGCAGGTGGAGAAACTTCAAGTAAATCAGTCAAAGAAGTTTATCAAGAAGTTTATCAAGAATTATTGAGAGAATTCAATAGTAGTATGGCAATGGGAGCATTAAAACAAATAAATAGTGATGCCAAAGAATTACAATCATTGTTTACAGATAATGCTTCTCTTGAAGACTGGGTAAAATCCAAACTTAACCTTGCTGGAGAATATCTTGATGATGTTTATCATCATTTGGATCATTTTGGACCAGAAGGAAGAAAATATGACCGTGACTAAAAATGAATGAGTTTGATCCATATAAAGTTTTATTAAAAAAGAAAGTCTCGCAAGATAATAATGAATTACCTCCAGTAATGTCTATAGATCCTAATGATTTATATGAACTACAAGAGTTTTGTAAACAACATAATATTATTGGATTCAATTGTGGTAAAATGAATCCAAAATTTGCATTAAAGATGTTAAAATCAAAAATGGGAGTTCCTAGTGAAGAATCATGTGTTGGTATACAAAATAAAACATTATTAAAAGGATAGTTTATAAAAATAAATAATATTTTATTTATGGAACATTTTCATTCCATAAGCTGATAGGAGATCGTATCCATTTTTCATTTGCATATATATAAATAAAATTATTATCTAATCTTATTTCTCCCACTTTGCCATTTTGATAAGGATTAGTTGGAGCAGATCCAGTATTATTTATATTTAAATATACAAATGAACCTGATGTAGCAGTCACTGTACTTGCACTTAAGTTTCCTTCTACAATAATATTAGATCCACTTTGACGTACAATACTTTGTGTAATACTATTACTGCTACTAATCAAAGCTAAATATCCCGGTGATAATGATTGTTCTACATCAGGTCCAAGAATAATTTGTCTTGCATATCCTGCATCACTACTACTTACGAAGAAATAATTTCTTTCACTGTCCCACAATAATGAACTAAGTGTGCCGCTTCCACTATCATACATTTCAAATCCAGAGTAACGAACGTAGGGACTTAATGCATTTAAAGTAATTATATTATCACTTACAACTAACTGACTTGAAGTGATGTAGATATTACTTGCACTAAAAATAGATGCATATATACTTCCGTTTACCCATAAATTATTTTTTATCAAAGCATTACTTGCAGTAATTTCATCAAATAATCCTAAAGAGCTTGTTATAACAGATGAAGTAATTTGGTTGGCAATAATTACAGATGAAGAAACAACAGATGCAGTGATATTTCCAAAACTGTTATCGTTTGTATCAGCTAATGTGGTTCCTATATATTGATAAACAGTTGCATATACACGCGAAGTTGGTATTGCTGTTGTCGTAAATTGAAGTATACCTGTTTTATAATCAAATTGATATGGCATACTAGATGCAACAATGTTACCAAAAGTGGTTCCATTAGATGAACTAAATAATGCAATATTGTATCCCGGAGGATTTCCGTTGTTTGAAAAATCTGCTGATTGGTTAGCTAGTGAAGATGTAGAATATTTAGGACTAATAAAATTTGTTATTTGTCCATTTTGTACTAATTGACTACTAACTCCGTTTATAGATCCACTTGGATATAAAAAGAACCAAGTACTTCCACTTGCAAAACTTCCCGTTCCGGCATCATTTGCCACAGTCAACGGAAATTTATACCAGTATTTAACAACACTACTAGACAATATATCTCCTGAATTGTTACTAGATGAAAACGGAAGACTTGAACTTGGTATTAATTTCGTTTGTGCCCATATTTCTTCAGCACCAATTTGAATAGTAGAAGTAAATGCTTCTTGCGAATCTCCCAAGACAGCACTTGTATATCTTCTTCCAATTAATAATCTAAAAGCTTTTGTTAATAAATCAAATGTTGCCATATTAAGATGTTTTCTCTATTTTAATACTTGTTAAAGGGGTTGGACTTCCGTTATATCTTACAATTAAATACAATTCATCTTTACTAGCAACAGTGCTGTCTAATTCTGCACCATCTACTGCTCTAGTTGGAAAAATTATTACACCGCCACTATTACTTGCACCACTTCCATTATTTCCATATAAATCGATATTTACACTAAATGGATTTTTTCCTGCTGTGGGTGGTACACTTGCACTAACAACGTTGTTGGCTAAATTTGCAATATCAAACAATCTACATGTACCATAATTATTCGAATTTCCACTTTCAAATATAATTCCGATTGCAATACTATCGGCGGTACTTAAATTATCCCACGCAACTAATGTAGTGTTTCCAGTCAAAGTTATCTTAAATTGACTTGTTACGGCAACTGCTTTGAAATGACGCACATAATATTTATATGTATCTCCATAATTCAATGGATACCAATATCTGTGAGTACCACCGGAATTTACAAGATATCCCGGTTTAACTTGTAAATCTTTAGAAGTCAATAAAGAAGAACTATCAAACGGAGTTCCTGTCATTGTCAATAGATTATTGTCTAATACTCGTCTATACGTTTCATCTAAAAGTCTCTCAGTATTTGCAACTGTGCTAAATGTTAATGCAGATGCAATATTAGAGTCAAGTCGTCCAAAATATAGTAAACTTCCACTGGAAATAGGTTGTCCAAAAGAACCAGATGTATGTACATTTACAGTTTGAGAACCAATCGTTGTTCCTGATCCTGCTCTATTATAAGACGTATCATTTACGATAAAACTAGATGAGATGGCTCCCACAGACGCTGCGGTACTTCCAGTACCTAATGCTGTTAATGTAACATCAAATATAACAATATCTGATTCTATAGGATAACTTCCAACTGCTCTTGTGATTGTGTAATCAGATGACTTAACTACTCCAGTAGTAGCTATTGTTGGATTCATTGTCAAACTAGAACTATTTACAGTTGCAAGTCCAAGTTCATTTGAAGGGATATTTACATTTGATATTAAACCGTTATAATATAAAGGATTAAATATACCACTGGCAGTAATTACATATCGATATGTAGAACCACTTGTTAAATAAGGTACTCCACTTAAACTTCTTGAATATGCAGTAATTGGAGTTAATGAACTATTTATTGCACTGATAGATTGCGTAAAATCTGCATCTTTTAATGGAGTATAATAGTATGTTAGTGTACTTCCAGTAAAAAATGAATATAATGAACTTCCAGTTGCAATACCAATACTTGCTGAGAAAATATAAATACCAGAACTACTTATACTGTTTAAACTAATACTATTAGTTAAATTAGATCCTGTAAATCCATAGAAATATCCGTCTTGATATACTGGAGGAATAACTGCACTATTAGCAGAAGGAACTATTTTTGCTGCTATAGGATTTGATATTGACGGAGTAGTATTTTCTGTATTTTGTTGTGTTAATACTACATTTTGTATATTTGTATAATTTATAGTGGCTGCACTTGATGATGCAAATGTTAATTTAAATGAGCCACTTAAGCTAATTAATGTAATTAAATTATTTGTTAATAATCCTAATCCAAATGCAGGAGAACCTAAACTAGAACTAACAACTGTACTGCCTCCTACTGAACTGGAATATATCATGTACGCAGATCCACTTTTGAAAGTGTATCCGCTAAATAATGTAGATCCACTATTAGTCCATCCTAAATTTTGCAAATATATAATATTTGGATTTGTAGATCCAGATGGTACTCTTCCATTTATTGTTACACTAGATCCTGTGTTTACATTTGCAGTTGTTACTCCTGCAAATGTTTTTGTATTTGGAGTAGGTAATGGATAACTTGCACTTAACGCTCCTGCTAAAAATCTAAACATATCTGAAACATTTGTATCACTATTCCACGTTGAAAAATATGAACCAGATAACGAAGATCCCCATGAATAAGCATCTTGTGGAATTCCTACGTTTATATTGGACCCAGAATAACGACCTTGTAATGTAAAACTACCAGAATTGTTTTGTTCATTTACAGTACTTTGAGTTAATACAGAAATTAACGCAACACCAGATACAGATCCAGAAATACTTCCATTATTTGCGGTTACTGAAGTTTGTGTATCTGGACTTATTATTTTATTTGCAGTTGCACCCACTAAATAAGATGCAGTCGCTGCATAGGATGATGATATAGCATCATATGCCCAACTACTTGTTATTGGGTATGAACTACCTGTTAATAATGCGTTACCTGCATTAGTAGCATACGAAGCAGTTAATGAATAACTACTTGATGGTACAGTTGATGATCCAGTCACAACTCCAACAGCATCTGTAATTAATACAAGATTAGAACCGCTTACATAACGTTCTGAGTAAGCGGTATTGCCTGAGTTTCTTTGATCAAATCTTATTGAATAGCTGCTGATAGTCGCCATAGTTCTATAAATAAATATTAGAAATTATCACGAATTGCGTTAATATTTATATAGATAGACAATAAAGATTTATAAGAAAAATATAATAAATTGTATTGTATTTATTATATGCTAAAATATTAATTGTATACAGAAGTAATTCATATGTATACAATTGTTATGAAATTTTATATCAAAGATACTACAATTGGAAATAATCCTATTTATTTTAACACTATTAACGAAGTTGTAAAACATTTGGAAGGTAGTGTTCAACGTAAATTTAGGCAAAATAGAACGCAATACATGCAAAATCTAGAAGATTTAGGACATGGATCAGATGATCGTAATGGCAAAACATTTACAGAATCAATGAGTCAATATTTTGATATTGGTGTCGTTAAACCAGATCGTCTTGTTCGATGCAATATTCATGAAGTTGCAATATATTCAAAATATAGAACCGAAATGGGTGATTAATTGACATATGGGCGTTTTAAATCTTGATTGGGGCACTCCATATAAAGTGGCAGACGGATGGCAAAGAGAATGGTTAATTCCATTTGAAATTTGCTCTCAATTTTTTGACTATTGGAAGAAAAATAGTTTCAAACTAAAAATTGATGGTTATGGAGTTATCAAGAAAGAGAATAAATGGTACGTAATTGAAAAACAGCCAAAAAAAGAATTATTTGATGCACCTCAAGTAGAAAATAAAATTGAAAAAGTTAAAGAATTAGTACCAAAAGAAGTTAAACACACAGAAGGCTTGCGACCTTGGCAAGTTTCGGCTGTTGGTAAGTTGGTTGCTGCAATAGATAGTTGGGGATGTGCTATTGATGGCAGTGATGTCGGAGTGGGAAAAACATATAATGCATGTGGTACAATAAGAGAATTAAATGCCAAGATGTTTATTGTGTGTCCTATTGCAGTTATGGAATCATGGAGAAGAGTAATATGTAACCATTTTAAAATACAAGATAAATTAATCGGTATTATAAATTATGAATCGTTGAGAGTAGGTAGGACTGATAATCCATATGCTTCATACGTAAAACGAAGAGATACGAGAAGAAAAGAATTTGTATGGAAATTGCCTAAAAATACAGTTATTATATGGGATGAAAGTCAAAAATTAAAAGGAGCAACTACAAAAAACAGTGAAACTTGTTTAGCTGCATTAAAACAAGGTTATAGAATGATATTTTGTAGTGCTACAAATGCTACTAATCCACTTGAACTAAGAACAGTCGGTATGTGTCTTGGATTATTTAGTAATAATAAACAATACTATAAATGGTTATATGAACACGGTGTTGTAAAAGGTAGATTTGGATTAGAATTTAAAGGAAATAATGATATTTTAAAAAAATTACATAAAGATATTTTTATAGATAGAGGTGTTAGATTAAGTAGAGATACAATTCCAAACTTTCCAGAAAGTCAAATTATAGCAGAATGCTATGATATGGAAGAAGAAGTTCAAAAAAAGATAAATGCGGTTTATAGTGAAATGAACAAAGAATTGGAAAAGTTAAGGAAAAAAATTAAAAAAGAAAAAACCTCTGAATTAACGGCAATTCTTCGTGCCAGACAAGAAATCGAATTAATAAAAGTTCCTTTGTTTGTTGAAATGATAGAAGAAGGAATTGAAAATGGTATGAGTGTAGCAGTGTTTGTTAACTTCACCGAAACATTACATGCACTTTCTGAAAGATTAAATACACAATGTATTGTTAATGGAGAAGCAAAATATAAAAAAACAAGACAGCAGAGTATTGATGATTTCCAAGATGATAAAGAAAGAGTTATATTAATTAATATAGCGGCTGGTGGTGCTGGACTTTCTTTGCATGATATAAACGGAAAACATCCAAGATTAGCTATAATTTCACCTTCATATTCTCCTGTAAATATGAGGCAATCAACAGGACGTGTTTGGAGAGATAGTTCAAAAACAAAAAGTATACAAAAAATAGTATTTGTAGCAAATACAGTCGAAGAAAAAGTTTGTGAAAATGTAAATAAAAAATTGACAAACTTAGACTTATTAAATGACGGAGATCTTAATTATGATAAAAACAGTAATAGTTAGTAGTGGAGATTGGACAAAAATAGTAAAGATTGATAATAAAATCTTTGAAGATATATACACAGAAGCATGCACACAAGCTATTGAAAGCTTGGTGAAAGAAAAACAATTGCGAGTGGCATCTGTAATAAACTGTTATTTATATAATAGTTCTTTGCCTAAAGATTTGCATAAAAATATGCATACGTTCAATGCATATAAAATTTTAATAAACGCAGGAATGCATAAATATGCAGAAATAGTAAGAAAGCATTTTATTAAAAATAATAACATAGACTGGGCAACTGAGCCTTTGAAAAATGTATGAGCGATACTCCAAATAATCATGATATAGATGCAATTCTGTTGAGACTAAAAGAATTAGAAGCAAAATCTAAAGAATTAGATTTATTAAAACGTGAAGTCAAAGATATAAAAGATTTAACTGTAATTGGCTCTGAAATTGCAGATGAAGTAAATAAAGAAATAGTGGCAGAAGTTGAAGCACTTAAACAACAAGATATTACTATTCCTTTTTTACAGAAAAAAGCAGATGATATTATTTTTAAAAAACGAGGACTTGTTGGACTATCAGCGAAACCTTTATTAGAATCAGAAATTTTAGAAGTACAAAAAGTCACTGCAAGTGCAAGACAAGCTGCAAAAAGATTGGGGGTAAGTTATCCAACATATAAAAAATATTGTAAACTTTATAATATTTTTAAGAAGTATGACCGCACTGCAAAAAGACCAAATATATGCCCATTTAATCCTTATAAAGGAAAATATCCTATTACAGATATATTAGAAGGCAAACATCCTAATTTTCCAATACACAGATTAAAAGATAAGTTAATTAGATCTGGTATTAAAAAAGCAGAATGTGAACAATGTGGATATCATGAAAGAAGAATTACTGATGGCAAAATTCCTTTATTACTTAATTTTGAAGATGGAGATAAACACAATCATAGGTTAGAAAATATAAAAATATATTGTTATAACTGTACATTTAATTGTGGAAGAGGTTATCTTAAAAAAGGAACTATTCATTTTAACATGGATCCAGATATTTTACAAGGAGCAAAATATCCGTTGAAATCAAGATTTTAAATGATATTTATTGAATAATGAACACTGTTGAACATCTTATATCGAAACATGGAGTTTTAGTTTCTTTTAGCATTGCCAAAAAAGTTTCTAAAACAGATATCAAAAAATTAAATGATCGTTTAAAGAAGGAATGTAAAGATCCTAAACAGTTTAACAAGATGCTAAATGATGAAATATCAAAATTTACTCAACAGTCATTGAAACAAGAAGACATTCCCGGATTAATTATAAATTCTAATAATAAAGATAAAGTAAATACATTTATAACAGATGACACCAAATTATTAAAATTAAATCACGTTTCTAGTACAATAGCAAAAAAATTAATTGATTCAAATTATACTAAAGATGAAATATGTTATGTTATTTTATCAATGCTATCTTCTTTAGGGCTAAGTGATGAAGATTTTAGAAATTTTCATAAAAAATATGGAAATAATACAAACGAAAATGACGATGCTGGAGAAGATGAAGATCCAGAATATTAATAAAAATATAATCGAAGCTTATCAAATTCAGTTATAATGTGTAATCCTTTATATACCCACTTTTCTTTTTTTGCAGTTTCCATAAGTTGTTTATAACTGTTTTCTTGCTTGTCAATTACTATTATTAATCCTGCTACGTCGTTTACCTCTTCTTTTATAGATTCTTTTGATATCGTTAAATTTAAATTATCTATAAATTTTTTAAATTTTTTATTTGTTTTATAAAAATTTATAATTTTTTCAACAGAAGTTTGTGTTAGCTTTTTTGACTTTTTTTGTTTTACCATCAAACAATCTGAGTATAGTCCCGGAAAATCTTGTATAACAGAATTAAAATAATCTTTATTTTCTAGATTTTGAATTAAAATATCTTGATTCATCGTATATATACATATATAATCTGAACACTTTAAAAGTTTTTATATGACATCAGCAATTATTATAAAAAATATGAATATATTTAAAATTTCAGATGCGGTTTCACTCATTCCCGAAAATAAAAAGGTGGTCTTTATCACCGGAGTTACTGGACAAGATGGTAGTCATTTGGTTGATTATTTATTGAAGAATACAGATTACATGATTTTTGGAGGAGTTCGTAGACTTAGTGTAGCAAACCATGACAATTTAAAAGATGTTGATTGGAGTTTAAATAGATTTGCGCTTGTAAATTTTGATTTAACAGATACACATGCTATAAACAGTATTGTAAAAGACTTAAAGCCAGATTATTTTATCAATTTAGCCGCACAAACATTTGTAGGAAGCAGTTGGGACTTTCCGGCACAGACTTGGGAATGTAATACAACTGGAGTTATTCATATTTTAGAAGCAATTCGTCAACATAAACCAATCTGTAGATTTTATAATGCCGGTAGTAGTGAAGAATATGGTAATGTAGAATACGTTCCTCAAGACGAAAAACATCCTGCAAAACCTCGTAGTCCATATGGTGCTAGTAAATCGGCAGCTAGACAAATTGTAAAAGTATATCGTGAAAGTTATAACCTTTATGCAATTCAAGGTTTATTGTTTAATCATGAAGGAACTCGTCGTGGTGAAGAATTTGTTACTCGTAAAATTACAAAGGGAGTAGCACGTATTAAAAAATCATTGTTAGAAGGAAATGTATTTAAAGCTATTGAATTAGGAAATGTTGATGCAAAACGTGATTGGAGTGACGCAGAAGACTTTGTAGAGGGTATTTGGTTGATGTTAAATCAAGAAAAACCAAACGAATACGTATTAAGTAGCAATGAAACACATACTATCAGAGAATTCGTGTCATTAGCATTTAAATATGCAGGAATTGAAGGTACTTGGCACGGTAACGGAGTAAATGAAGAATTTAGTATTACAGTTGACACATACGAAAAATACAATCCAAACTCAAGCGTTTTAGTTAAAATCAATCCGAAATTCTTTAGACCGGCAGAAGTAGATTTACTACTAGGAAATAGTAACTTAGCTAGAAAAGAATTAAATTGGAATCCAAAAACTTCATTTGATCAACTTGTGAAAAAAATGGTTGATAATGATCTAAAACAAACAATACAATAAATTTATGAGCGATTCTTATACATTATACAACGAAACAGTTATGGATCATTTTTTAAATCCACGTAACATGGGTGATATCAAAGAAGCAGATGCTATTGGTGAAGTGGGTGCGGCTGCATGTGGTGATATCATGAAAATAAGTCTTAAAATAGATGAAAAAACAAACAAAATAACAGATGCAAGATTTAAGACGTTTGGTTGTGGAAGTGCCATAGCAGCGTCGAGTATGGCAACTGAATTAATAAAAGGTAGAACAATAGAAGATGTAGAAAAAAATTTTAGCAATAAAGAAGTATTAGATGCCTTGGGTGGTGAAGAATATTGGAAATCTAATCTCCCTCAAAAAATTCACTGTAGTGTTCTCAGCGAAGAAGCTGTTTCTGCGGCAATTCAAGATTATAAACGAAGAAAAAATATTTTGTAGTTTTACCGGGGGCAATACTATTTATTTATACATGGGAGAAAAACGATTAAAAATTAGTATTGCTAAAAAATGTGAAATATGTGGAAATGAATTTCAAGCTTGGTATAAAAAAACTAAAAGTTGTTCAAAAGTTTGTAAAAATACATTAGCAAGAAAAATTACAGAAAAACAATTTTCTACATTAGAATCAAGAAAAAATCATTCTTTTATTACAAAACAAGCTATGGAAAATCCTAACATAAGGAAAAATTTTGAAATTGGAATGTCTAATAGAAGATCTTATAAAAAGGAAAATCATCCTAGATGGGGAGTTAAATTAGATGATGAAACTAAACAAAAAATTTCCGATGGAAATAAAGGAAAGTCTAAAGGTAAGACTTGGGAAGAAAGATATGGAATAAAAGAAGCTAAGAAAAGAAGAAAAAATACTGCGGATAGAATGGCTAAAACTAATAGTTGTCTTCTCAAAGAAAGAACTTCAAAGTTAGAAAAACAATTTCTGGTTGAATTAGAACAAAGGGGGTATGTATCAAATAAACAAATATCTAAATATACCGTAGATTATGTAAATGAAAATACAAAACACATAATAGAAATTAACGGTGATTATTGGCATTGTAACCCTAAAATATTCAAACCAAATTATTATAATAGTTCTATAGGAATGACTGCTTCTGAAAAATGGAAATATGATGCTGAACGAAAACAATATCTTGAAAATTTAGGATACAATGTTACAATTGTATGGGAAAGTGATTTAAAAAATATTAAAAAAGAAAAAAGGAATACAATAATATGAAGAAAAATTACACAAAGATAATATTTGTGATTGACAGAAGTGGAAGCATGACAAATATCAAGAATGATATGGAAGGAGGATTAAAGAACTTTATTTCTGAGCAAATAAAGTTAAATGTTGGAAAATGTGATGTTAGTTTATATCAATTCGATGATGTTTATGAATCTGTATTTGAAAATAAAGATATAACTAATACACCAGAGTATACTTTAAATCCACGTAATGCAACCGCATTATATGATGCTATAGGAAATACTATAAACAGAGTGGGAAATCAACTTTCGCAATTAAAGGAAGAAGATCGTCCAGACCGTGTTATGATGGTTATTATTACTGATGGTATGGAAAATAGTAGTAAAGAATATAATGCCGCTAAAATAAAAGAAATGATAACACATCAAAGTGAAACTTATAATTGGCAGTTTAGCTATCTTGGAAGTAACCAAGATGCTTGGGCAGTTAGTCAAGATTTAGGAATTTGTAATGATTCTACCATGACATATGCCAATAATTCAATTGGAGTAGACAGTGTTTGGGCTTCATTAAGTACAGCAACTACAATGTATCGTTCATGTACAAATGCTGTTTCAGCAAAATTAGTATACACAAATGCAGATTTAAAGGCACAAGAAGAAGCTTTTAAAGTATAATAATTATTAATTTACACTGTCTCAGCTATATTTATTATATAATATTATGGTTAAAGTTGAATTAATTACAAGAAACGAAATGAATTCTATTGGAATTCCTTATCAACCTGATGAATCTGTATGTCTAGAACATAGAACAAATCAAGTTTATGGAGGTTATTCTAAAGTAGATGGAGAAATTATTTATCGTTTTCCTTGGCAAACAGATCCACAGAATATACGATTAAATCTTATAAAAAAAGCATTTGATGGTAGTGGATTTGGTGCTGCTAATTCAATCTTTGTTTATGTAGATGAAGACGCTGAAGCCGCATTTAAAAATGCATCTTTTAGTATAAGAATAATTGGAAATTAAAATATTAAATATTTCTCAAATTTTTCGTAAATGGAATTGAAAAATTTTTCAATTCCTTTTTTTGTTATTCTCTTCTTTCTTGTATTTGATTTATAAAAATTTATTAAATCTGCTGTTACTTCGACTTCTTCTTGTTTGATTTTGATGGTGGTGATTTGCATAAATAAAAAAACTCCTGAACGATAAATATTTTTGTTCAGGAGTTTTATGTAAATATTTCTATAAATTTTATTCTTTTACAAGAAAATGTTTCCAATCTTGATGTCTTGCTTCACGAATAAGATACATAACATCGATTGGATTTGGTTTGAACGGTTGACGCATCAATTTGATACCGGCTTCACTGTTCATTTTATTTCCTTTCTTTGTATTGATGTCTTTTCTCATTGTGGTTAGATTGTCCCAACCATCGCTTCCTCCTCTACTACGAGGAACAACGTGATCAACAGTCAACATTTCGCGTGGCAATTTTTGTCCTGTAACTTGACAGGTGTAATTATCTCTTGAAAAGATGCTATCTTTACTAGGCTTTCCATCAAATGCTTTTCTAGGCATTTTATCATAATTAATTGCAACTATAACAGTTGGTACTCTATATGCTCTATTGGAGCCATTAATAGTAATGTCCCATTCTCTAATAGGAAGAGTAATCCATTCACTCCATGCCACAGGACGCATATTAACTACATCTGCAAAGTTTGGAGTTCCATCATTATTTGTAGAGTATTCGATGTCAATCGCCAATGAATTTGGTTCTGGTTTGGTTTCAGAACCAGTTAAGCTAATAATTGCATCTTTTACAGTCTTATATCCAATTGGCTTCCAAGCACTGTTTAAACTTAATGTAATTAATTTGTTGGCTACTTCATTCATAACACTTATACTTTATAATAAATTTAAGGCAATGTCAAGAGGTTTTCTTGATATTCTTCTAGTTGTTCATCCAAACGACTTTTGGCAATATGTAAATCAACTTCATACCACTCATTTTTTATTGATTTTGCAAAATACTTCATAGTTTCTTTTATCTTCTTTTCTGCCTCCAAATATTTAGGATGATAAATACTATATTCGAGTATATAATTCCTAAATGGACTTGCAGTTTGATATGTATGCAATCGATTTTTTAAATCTTTTGTTACTCCTACTTTAATCCAACCGGGAAAATTTGCATTGCTTATTATATATAAATAACCGCTCATTAAACTATTTCATCGACTAGACCCTTTTCTAGACATTCTTCAGCGTTTAAATATATATCATGTTTCAATATATTGTCAAGTTCTTCTTCTGTAAATTTAGTATGTTCTAAATATATTTTTTTAATAAATGCCATCAACAATTCTAAATTTTGAACTTCATCTTTAAATGCGGCAAAACTTCCCCATAATCCACCACTAACTTGATGAATAAGCATAAAACTATTTCTTCTTATAAATCTTCTATGAGCAACAACACTTAGTAATGTAGCAGCACTAGCAGCTAATCCTTCTACATAACTATGTACAGGTACTTGATTATACTTTATTCTATCAACTGCACTAAATGCACTAAATAATTCTCCTCCGTCACTACTAACATATAATTCAATCGGAGGCAATTGTTTTAAATTAAAATTAATTCCGGTTATTAATAAATTTTTTGTAACTATATCCAATTGTCGATTCAAATTAAAAATACTAGTCTTTGTTACATCATCATAAAAATATATTTGATTTGTATTTATCGTACTAACAACTTCTTTGGCAATTTTCGATGAACCATCATCTATTTCATCATCAGACATTACAAAAATATTCTTTGCCTTTTTCATTCTCTTCATAGATATTGCCTTTCTTTTGGTTGTTATCTAATAAATAGACAATATCATTATAAAATCCGTGGTTTATTTGACATAACTTTAATATTCTATCATCCTCATAACATAGACACGTCATTTTAGCATATCCATTTTGTATTTTTAAATTAGAATGGCAAATATTACAATTAATATTCATAGGATACATAATATATTGCTATTTCAATAAAAATACAAAACAAAAAGAGGCTGTAACCATAATGTTACAACCTCTTATATTTACATATTTATGTATTTATATATACTTACATATCTCCGATCCAATGAGTCGTTATTTCATTAGTTTTATCATCGTAGATCGCATAATAATCTGAATTATTTACATCTAATGCAAGATTTTTACTATTTTCTTTAGTGATCCATTTTGGAGATTTAATTGGTGTATGACCAAAAATTTGATTAATTCCATTAATAGGAACAAATTCTCTTTGATCACACCATATAATTCCTCCATGTTTAGCTAGACCACCTCTACTTCGTCCCGCTTGTAAAATTGCAGTGGGAGGATTTAATTCCCATGCATTTTCCATAGCTTCATCACATATGATTTGTATCCACTTTTTAAACTCTAATCGTTTATCATTAAAGTTATCATAAAAATAAGTATGTAATCCTGCATGACTGCATAAATAATCACCTACCCAAGTAAATAACTTTAATTTTTTCCAATCACGTTCTTTTAACACACTATTAATTGCATAATCTTTATCTCCATCATATCCACTACACTTGTATGCTCTATGGTTAATAGCATAGTTAATATCATGATTGCCCATCAAATGAGTTCTATTTGGCTGTTCTAGGCTAGATGCTAACCATTCAGCCGCAATCAAGTTATCACGATAATCATCATTCCAATTATCAAAATAATCGCCTAGAAATACAACATGATCAGCACCGGCATATTTTATGATTTGCTCTGCTTTGACATGATTTAAGTGCAAATCAGGAATTATCAATGTTTTCATTTTCTTTTTTGTTTTTTTTAGATGTATTTTTATTTATTTTATCTCTTTTATTATTTGATCTACCCCAATCGATAGAATCATAATTAGATTTAAATGATTTACTAAAGCAATTTCTCGGACTATCACCTTTACCATTCATATTAATTATATTTTATTGCATCAAACCCTTCTACTATAGTGGGGGGTTGATATTTTGTCAACATTTTATCAATTACAAATTCAGGAACATTTCGACCTCCCCCCGCCCCCCTTTTTTTATTTCTTTCTAAGAGAGTATTTTTGTCACATACAAATACATATGCAGTAATTTTTGCTCCAAATTTTTTGGCGGCATCAATGTAATCTTTTCTATCTTTTACATTAATATTTGTAGCGTCTATAATTACACTTTCATTTCTACGCAAACAATGATCTAATCGCATTTTAAGTGTAGAAAAAACTTTCGGAGTGACACTTTGATCGTCTTCTCCAGTTCCTAGTTCTGCACGGAGTGCATCACTACTCAAATATTTAAGTTGAGGATTTTCCTGCCACAAATTTTTTGCGAAAGTGCTTTTTCCACTGCCGGGAGCACCAACCATTAACATTATTTCAAGTTTTTCATTCATATTTCAATTCAAATGGTTCACTCTTAACTTTTCCACTCCAACGACCTTGCAAAACTTGACTATACATTTCTTGTATAGGACGAACTACAATTCCTTCAGCAAGATTTCCATTATCGTATCTAAGATTATTAGACATTTCTTGCAACTCTGCTAGAGATTTATTGAATTCAGGACCAACATCAATAATTTTTACAATAGGAATATAATTGTAAAAACAAAATTCCTGTAATTCATTGTGTCCAAGATATTCTTGTTTATCAATATCAAATAAATTGAATGCTTGAAATTCAATTTCGGATAATCCAAGAAGATTTCCTTGGATTCCCGGTCCATAAACTTCTCCTTGAACCGCAATATTACGTCCAATTTTTCTTAGTTTGTTTTCAATATCATATTTAATAGCAATCTTCCAAAACACATTATTTTCATCATACTTTAATTCAAGATTGCGACTGCATACTCCAAAATTATCGTCTTTTAGAAAAAACGTGCCACTACTGCCGTCCACTTTAACAGAAATATAATAAGGTTTACCTTTAAGTTCCTCCAATACAGAAGGATTGCTTTTAATATTATCTTCATCCGTTTTTTTAATAAAAGAAGGTCTATAACCTTTTGTTTCTCCTGCTAGATTTGCAGGAAGAGGCTTTTCATAATGTCTAGCCTTTACAAAAGTAGACACATCAGTTCCTTCGATAGGATCATTAAATGGAATAATATCATATCCAAAACTCTTTAAGAGACTTATTGGAAATGCAATTCCTTGACTTAATGCTCCTCTCAATTTGATTGTTCGAATTCTAAATTGTTTATTTCTCAAGAATTCATATTGAGGACAATCATCCAAAATACTATCAACTGTAATATATATACACAGTTCATCTTTCTTGAATTCATTCTTTTTAACACAAACTTGCCATCCATTAATTTTAGCAAGCTCTAATGCATCTGCATTTGGGTGCGGAACAATTTCAGAAATTCTTTCTAAGGTTGCGACTTTCATAACAGTGATATTTTTACACTTTTACTGGCAAACGTCAAGTAAGAAATTCTTCTACTTCTATTCCAGATTTCATTGTCCATCCAAGAAAATCTAAAATAGACTCAAACGGTATATCATTTATTTTATCTACAGTCGTAAATTCTTTCATTAATTCTTTAAACGAATCTGTAAAACTTAATGATTTATCATCGGATATCTTATTTTTAAATTGCTGCAATTGAGCTATATGACCTATATATTTTCGATTTCTATCAATATAGGTTTCTCTTTCAGCAACTGATACAAATAATAATCCTCCTGTATAAGTTATTGTAAAATATTCATTGTCTAATTCACCTTTCCAAAATTTAATAGATGAATTTACTGATAATGTACATACAAAATTTATACATTTTCCATACAGATTTTCAATATCATCATAAGTTACATCATCTGCATAAAAGAATTCTATTTTATTTTTCTTTTTACTCATTTTAATTCTTTAATACTTGAAAAATCAACTTCTTATATTCTTCCTTACCCAATGACTTACCATCAAGTAACTTGAACAAGAATGCTGCTCTGTTGGTTTCACCATAAGATGAAATAACCAATTGTGCTTGTTCCTTTCGGGTAGACAATGAACGAAGTCTGTTATTCACAAAATTATTCATACCATCTACAATCTTGTTGACTTCCTTCTTGCCATCAGCAATGCGGCTAATCATACCCTTGCACTGTTCTGCAAGTTCATAATCAAAGGTGGTAAAGATGTAGTTATAGAAAGTGTTATAGTCAGGCATACCCTGTTCCAACCACACATCTAAAACCTTCTCAATGTTTGATAGTTCGCTCTTCATATGATGTAGAGCAAGATACCAAGCACCCTTTACCTTGTGAATAGTCTGATCATTATTGGAATAAACACAAACACCTTCCTTACCCTTCCACTGGTCAACATTCTGTAACAAATCATTGACATCAGTAAAAGTATAAGTAGCAGGACGTTTGAGTCCCAATTCCTGTGCAGCTTCGTCCAAACGAGACTGTGACCACAACATATAATGATGATGGTTGATTACGCCAACTAAATACCAATCGGGTTCATCACCATAGTTCAATACAATCTTATTGATAGGACTAACCCATTCAAATAGAATAGAATAATGCCAATTACCATTTAGATCCACAGGCAGACACGTATCAAGCTTCTTGAGAATAGTATCCTTGAACAGTTCCAACTCATGACCATTAGCCATAGTAGAAGCATCAACAGTTCCACGGGTTCGTAGAATATATTGACCCTTATACTTGCTAACAATCAATAGAGAACCGTCAAGTTTCTCCATGATGGTGCAATTCCGCAATGATGTAGGAACAGGAAAGTGATCAGGATTTTCACCCCAGTTTGTAAACTTAGGAAAACCTGCACTAATCACTTCGCCCTCGTAATTGACAACAACACTACGTAGGTGTTTGTTGTCTTGGGTCCACGAAACGCCTATGTGGTGTGGTTGGATAAGATGAACCACTTCTCCATTAAGAATGTGTTCATGCACCATAAATTGGTTTCTATTTATTTTTTCTATGTTGATTTTCATAGATAAGTTTACAATACATTAAAAATGTGTTCATGTCAAGATCATTTTTCATAATATTGACATCTTTATGAAGCCACTGAATATTTCCTTCTATATATCCTTTATTTGAATCAATTCGGTCCAATGATGCTGTTTGGTTTTCTCCAAAATGAAGCTCAACATTAGTTAATGCACATCTACGATTTTGTTTTAAAAATTGATTCCAAGCTTGTTGAATTGTTATATTAAACTCTTTGGGTTTCCTATTAAGGATTCCACCACCAGCAGCACTTCGTCTAATATTAGAAAACGAATCTAAAGGAATCTCTCCATATCCTTTAAAAAAGGGAGAATCTTTACCTTTTCTATTTCTTAGACAACCACAAGATTTTGTGTTTCCAGATTTAAGATGATTATCTTGAATCAACTTAATTGTGCCACACTCACATTTACATTTCCATATTGTTTTACCTCGGGATTTTGCTTTATCTACATATTCTATTACAGTCAATAATCCAAATTTTTTATTTATTAAATCTATCATATAGTCCTTATGCTACTTTAAGTATAAGTAGTAACTGGACTATTGAAAGTTTAAAATATTTTCATACATTCACTTTACCAAACATTTTTAAGAAAGTCAAACCCTATAATCCATATTTGGATTTAGTAGCGTCATAATTAGTAGTTATTTCAGCCAAACTTAAACCCTTGGTATAAAAATAACAAGCTCCGATCTTACCATCAAGATACGGTGATCCAACTCCAGCACCAATATAACCTAAATATAACGGATTAGATTCACTATATGTATCAGTTCCATGTGCGGTACTAATATATTCCGTAGTATTAATATAAACTTTGGTAGTATTTGCAGTAGAAGTTATTTGAGAAATAAATGTATACAAATACCAAGTGTTAATGCTTACATCCAAAGTTGAATCACTCACTTTCTGAGTACCAGTGCCATTTGTTACACAACGAGTTTTTGCTGTATTTGAATATAATCCGCCCCAATAACCGTCAAATCCAGAAGCACTTGATAATTTACCAAATACAGGTTGTCCTTGCATATTTAATGCTGGTAATGTATCAAAATTTACCCAAACTTGTATGGTTCGTTGTGTAGTAGTATTTAAACTTAAATTAGCCGTGTGTGCAATGCTAATATTATCATTTATACCATCCAAATCAAATATACCACCGTCAGTTGCAGACCAAGTAGCACCGTTGATTGTAGCATTATTACTATTACCACTTTCATCCGTCCATACACCCGATGTATAATTACTTGCGTCCAATTCAACAAATAAACTATCAGTTACTATACTAGGTGTTGGTTCGATGCTACCAGAAAAGCCTGTTTCAGTTCCTCCGATACCTCCTCCTATAGATAAATCGTCCCAACTGGGTATATTAATATATACAGTTTTGCCTTTTTTGTTTTTACCTAAAATTCTGTGCATACTAATAAATAGTATGTAGTTTACATAAATTATGTCTTTGATATTTTATCATAAAAATAATGCTTGAATACTTTTTAGTTTGCGACTAAGTTCATAATTAACTACATTTAGATCATCTCTTTCTTGAGAAACTTTTAAGTTTATAGTAGTTAATTGATCATTATATGATTTTAATCTATCAACTTCTTGTTGCAACTTAGCATTTTGCTCATGCAACATCTTGATATTATTCAATAATTGATGCTCTGTTGATTCCATAATTATTCCTTATCATCACCAAACTTTGGAATACTGAAAAATCCACCCTTCTTCTTAGACATATTATAGATTATAGTCTTGATATATCTATGATATAGTTCTTTACCACCAATCCAAGCAACAAAACACGGAATATAAATTGGCCAAAGAATAAAGTATGCATACAAATGAATATTAACCATATCACTATCCATATATTCGCCATCAATAAAGTTTGCAATATATCGGTCATACTTTCCTTTTACAACCCATCTATATTTCTGATTCAACTTTAGAATTACTCCAAAAATAATGCCGGGTATACTAAAATATACTAATACCCAAAACAAAAATTTGAAGATATTCGTAAAAGCAGCTACCATTGATAATACAATCGCAATAATAACAAGTAAAACCAACAACTCAACAATTGTAAACGCTTTATTATTATTCATAATATAATGAAGACAAATAAACTCCCTTGGCAATAGAAGTATTGTTTTTTATTTCCGCAACTTCTTTATCAGATAATGTTTCATGTTTTCCATAATACCACTCTTTGTTAACATTCAATGCAACATTACATAATTCACAATGAGTTACTTCATTTACCCCACCTTCATATCCTCTAATCACAACCATCAATTCAGAATCCAGTTGTGATAACTTTTCAATCAATTCTTTTACCTTCATATGTTTTATTGTTTTTCTTCAACTCTACGGGTAATTTCTCTCTTGATATCATAGATTTCATCAAACAGATAATCAGGAATGTAATCCAAATCATCCTTTCCAATTCTTTGTCCAGCCAAAACCAAATCTTCCAATAAATCTTCAAGTGTTGATGCCTTCAAATCTTTCATGTGAACATCCTACCACGTAGTTTAAAAAAAAAGTCAAGGTTTTTATAAATCTAAATTTCAAATTTATCTTCAAGTTTATAGAGATTTATTGCTACGAAATTATTTATTTGACGTATTTTTAGAAAAATAAATCTCACTATTTTATTATAAGGACCATAAAAAAATTTGTATCTGATTGTATTTTCAAATTCTTTTCTTGCCTTCAATTTTTCCATCCACATTTTATTATTTTGTTTTCTCCATTCATTTGGAATAGCTTCAAATTTTTCTAATTCTACGCTTTTAACTGTTCCTTCAATAAAGATAATTTTATAATCGATAGAATAATCGTACTCACCATCTGTTCGTTCATACGAGTATGCTTTAATTGTCTGTGTTATATTTATTTTTGTCCACCAAGATTTTATTGTTTTTAAATGTCCAAATCGATCTATTATAGATTTTCCTTTTTTATCTCCTTCAACCCATTCAGTTTCTCTATCTTGTCTCCATAAAGTTCCATCTTCACGAAGTTCATATGTATCTAAAGCATTTTCCAAATCTTTCGTTTGAAACTGATCTGTTCCTGTATATCCATATGATTCATTAGGCAATGGCAATTTATATTTAATTATTACCGAATCAAACATTCCCATAAATTAATTTCCTTGATTTTTATATTCTTGAACATCGTATAAAAAATTACGAAACGATTGATAGTCCTCAATGTCGGCTTGTGGAACTCCATCCAATTTCCAATCTTTTAAATACTCCAACACGGTATCAACATAATAACTTGGAATAGTAATGTTTTTACCGTCAAACTTCAAATCGTCGTGTTGAATAATGATTGAACTCTTTACTTTATCTTTAATAATTAATTCTTTTTCCATAATATTAAGGTTTAAATTTACATATTGTTAATGTAATAGGACTATTTTCCCATACTTCTTCTATGATTGCCGAGACAATTTTCCAACTACCTCCTGCCAATCCACAACCGATGTTATATGGAATAGATGCTGATTGCAATCCTTTTTTCAATAAATCGGTGTGAATAGCACTTAACCCTGTATAAAATGCCTCATAATTTGTTTTTCTTGAATCTGTTCCATAAAAATATTGCCCATATAAATTATAAATTATTTTACCATCTTTTCCGGTTGCTTTACTAAAAGTACCAAGTTTTTTTGTATCACCAACTATGGTTGCATTGTCAGCCGCAACTGCTTCTGGATATAATTGATTTATTGTACGAGCAATGCCACTAGCCATTCTGCAATGACAATTAGCTTGATGTATCAATGATTGTGCATCGTGATCAAAAATATTTTTTTCAATTGTTACTATCATATTTTTCAATTATTCTATCTACAACATTATTCACTTCTTCTGGGCAGCTTTTTACATATTCAAAATCAAAATTACTGTCTGATAGTAAATTTATTATTCTATTATCTATCTTTTTACTATCTTCTAATCCTTGTAAACGTCCTTCAACTTCAAATTTAGTTTCATCGCGTTGTAAAAAAATATTATATGTCCATAATTTTTTATATTCAGTAACAACTAATGCTCTTAAATTAGGATCATAAGATTTATCATAAATACAACTCAATAAAAATGGACTGTCAGTAATTATTATTTGTACTTGTCCTAATAGTCTTGTAGTAATATGATGTTGTTTACCAAACACATAAATTTGACTATTTAATACATTAATAGATTTCTCCCAGACTTTTGTTTTAGCATATTCAAACGCTAGTTCGGATGTATATCCTTTCCACTTTAATTTGGAAAATACATCTGCGGCAAATATGCTCTTACCACAACCGGGACCACCAAAGAAACTAACTAGAAGTGTTTTCATTGTTATTATTATTTTCTTGTTTTATTTCTTCTAAAATCTTTATAAGTTCTTCGTCATCAATAAAGTTAAAGTCTTTTATTTTTGCAAGACTGACGTGATGTGTTTTTATCCAGCCTTTTTTATTATAACCAACATTTTCAAATTGACCTGTGGTTTCACAAAAATAATAGCTGATTGCTTCCACGAATGAAACAACAGCAGCAATTTTTTCATCTCCTCCAGAATAATAAAATCTTAAACCACCAAACTTTTCTTTGACTTGTAGAGCACGTACTTGTGGTATAGTTTTATATACATAAGGATCCCCATATGTAATAATATTATAACAATATTTTATTTTTTCTAACCAAGACCAAGATGCTCTTCTATTGAGAATAGTTTTATAACAATTTCTCAACCTTTGAAAGAAATTTAGGTTTTTACATTCTTTCTGTTGCTTTTCTGCCCACTTATTTTGTTGATCAATTTGATTTTGAATATATTCACTTAACCAGTAAATAATACGAAACCATCCATCACCACACTCAAATCCAAATAATTCAAATGGTTCGGAAGCATCACTTGTTTTCTCAACTTTGGGAAAGATTTTTGGATATTTAGTATACAAATAATTTTCTAGTTTAATATTCATAAATTAAAACGGTCTATAATTATACATTTGCTCTGCCACATCTACAATCTTTAAAGAAGGATTTAATTTTATTTGATAGTCAATTTCAAATTTTGAAACTTTCTTCAAAAATGTTTTAGATGTCTTATTTTTAACATTATTCCAACAAAATTCTAAAGTAGTATTACTTGATATAAAATCTACATTCAATATACCAAAAAGTTTCATAATCATTTTTATTTGATCATGAAACTTATTGTGATTATTAATTTCGACTGTATCAGGCATGATGATCTACTACACGAATCGTTTTGTAATTCATTATTTTTATAATGTCTTTGAAATTTAATACAGTTTTATGACCTTCCCATCCACAATCAAGAGTCAATCCATCTGTACATTCTTTTCTAGTACGTTTTAAACTATAATGACTATGCCCACAAAGCATATATGCTCCATGTTTCATATGATCCCATACTTCAATAGGAAAATGATTCATCACAACATAACGTCCTAATATTGTGCATTCATAGTGATATCCTAAAAATACAACATTCTTATACCTAAGAGGATACACTTCAATATTTTCATCGTTATATTTGTTATAAACTTCCCTATGATATATTTTTTTAAGAGGATTAGGATGATTTCCCCAAATCATATATATATTTTGGCAAGTAATTTGATTTAATATAGTATCAAGCTGATTTTCATCTGTATTAAGACAGAAATCGCCCAAGCTAAATAAAATATCATCCGGCTGAACTAACTTATTTATATTTTGAATTATATCTAAATTGTGTTCAGTTACATTATTGTAGCCTCGCTTTTTGTATATAAACTCTTTGTCATGATTCAAATGAAGATCGGAACAAACCCAGTAATTTATATTTGAATCATTGTACTTGTTGGCTTTCATGTGTGATACATTATCTTATTATAATACAGATGTCAATTTCAATCTTTTTTATAAAACCACATATTTTGTAAATTTAATGCATTGTGAATATCTATCCAATCTGACATTCCATCAAATCCAGCTTTATCATCTAATAAAATATTAAAATAAAATTTGTTTGAAAAATCACACAATTCATTATTAGATACTTCAGGATTACAATTTATATAATTAAATTTTAAATTAAGACGTGCTAAAATATCATTAATTGCAGAATTATAACTACTTGTCCACAATATTGTTTGATGTACTGGATGTTCATATAAATGATCTAGTACATATTTAGCATTAGGATATAAAGTTGCTCCTTGATTAAATTTATTATATGTACCAGTAATTACTGTATCATGCAAATCAATTGCCCAGTAAAGTTTATTCCAGTTTCTCTGTCTGTATTGATTTGCAGTATTTTCTATAATTTTATGTATGTTGCTCATACAAATAATTCACTTACACTTTCATTTTTATGAATACTTTTAATTGCTTTTGCAAAAACTCCACTAACATCCAAATCAACGACATTTGATGGTTTAAATCCGAATTTACTCCACATATCTGCTGTATTGCTATGAATAAATTCATCAATACTATCTGCATCGGTCAAACGTTTAATACCTGTTTCAGTCAAACATCCATGAGTAACCGCACAAATTACTTTGGTTGCACCTTGTCGTTTACACTCCTTCGCCGCTTGTACCATCGTACCAAGACTTTCAGTAAGATCATCTATGATGATTACATGCTTTCCTTTTACATCTCCCACAATATTTTGTAAATCAACTTTGTCATCATTAATTCTCTTTTTACTAATAAATCCAAAGTCACTCTTTAAAATAGAGCTATATTTTTCTATACGTTTAACTGCACCCACATCTGGTGCCATTAATACAACATTATCTCGACAATCTAAACTATGATATTTGGATCGTATATAATTAATTAATACTGGTTCAAATGTCAAATGATCAAATGGAAGATTAGTAAAACCACCAACTTGTGGACTATGTAAATCCATAGTTACCACACGATCAATTCCTGCGGTTTCAATTAAATCAAGAACAAGACGTGCAGTAATAGGCACTCTACTCTTGTCTTTACGATCTTGCCTAGCATAACCGAAATATGGAATTACTGCGGTTATACGTTCAGCACTTGCTCGTCTAGCAGCATCTGCCATAACAAGTAATTGCATTAAATTTTCATTCGCAGGAATTGTAATACCTTGAATTAGAAATACATCACATCCACGAATATTCTCCTTGAATTGACAATACGTCTCACCACTCGGAAATTTATGATGATAAATTTCTCCAAGTTTAGTCTCTAGATTAGTAGCAATTTTTTCTGACAACATTAGATTGCTAGTTCCACTAAATATTTTTAGATTGTTCATATTTTACTTAACTAATACAAATTGTACATTTATGATTGTTTTTGTGCTTACACGGATTTTGTAAATAACTTCCAATAATTGTAGGATAATATTGTATAATACTGTTTAAGTGCCAATATTCTTTTAAATTACTTTCATCATTAATGACACATCCAAATGAAGCTCCATAAAAAATTACTTTTGAAGGACCATGTTGTTTATATCTTGCAGTAAAATCAATAATATCTCCTTCAAATATTTTATTTCCTTTACTGTCATTCATTCCAGTGTACTCTTCAATGATATGATGATTTCGATTAAAATATTGTGACAATCCTGCGGTTCCTTCACATCCGTATAAGGCACCGGTCATTACATATTTATTTTCTTCAATACTCCAAACTCTATAAATAAATTGTCTATTCATTTACGATAATGTACAACGTTGGTACAGTTTCCTTTGTGAACGAGATCCCAACCACGACCATTGTAATGTTGAATATATTGACAGTTATCTATTACCTTAATTTTATTGTTGTTGAATCGTATCCAGAATCCGTAACCAATAACACCGGCAATAGCGAGAATAAATATTCCTCCCCAAGTAATATCTTCTTTGTGTATCATAGTAGTTTTAGATGTTTAGTAACTGGATCTATATTAGAACTATAATCTGGTCCAATGGATAGACAAGTATAAGTTGGATCCTTAAACAAATCATTTTCTTGAATATAATGAACCTTTAAACCACGATTATATGCTTCGGAGCCAATATAGAGTAGTTCTTCTTCACTGTTTACGGCCAAACAAACCTTATAGAAGGTTCCTTTAATCCATTGTTCTTCACGTTGATTGAATGGAATAATATCGTCGGTATATTCTCTGACTAGATTGGTTAAGAAAGCAATACTTGCGTGAGCACCTTGAGCAACCATTTGTCCTTTGCTCAATTGCAAATCCTTACGCATTACAATAACTTGTTTTACTTTATCCATATTAGTGTCCTCCGGTTGGTCCATTATCGGGTTTGACGTATTTGTTTAGAATTTCTTTGTTCTTGTTATAATTGCCAAGATAATTGTATTGACGTTGAACGAACTGTAGAACACCCCCAGTGCGTTCATAGATCATAAAACCGAAGTGCTCATAGACGACTCTACCAATTGTAGTTTTGATACCCAGAGGCATCTCTACAATGTCACCTTCATACAAATATTCACCATTTGTAGATTTAAATCCTGTGCATAGTTCAATAATATAATCTTCTTGATTTACTTCACTCTTGGTAGCATCATCTTGATCACCACCAATAGACGTAACAAAGTCAACAAGATTACCATCTTGATTTAAATAATAGTTTGATGCACAATGTAGTGAAGAACCGGGATATTCAGGTTCATGAGTATAACATTCTGATTTTTTGCTCCAAATACGATATTTCATAATATAAAAACGGTTTTTAAAGGATCGCCGCAACCTTATAATCAGTATATGATTTTTTTCTTAAAATGTCAAGAGTAAACTTTTTTGTAACTATTCTTTTTTATTTCACTATTTATTAAGTATGATTACTAAAAAATTTGATATACTTGAAGAGTTTGAAAAACAATTTAATACTGGAAAAAATAAATATTATAGATGTAAATGTCGATGTGGAAATATATTTGAATCGGCCAAATATAATGTTGACACTGGAAAAACTAAATCATGCAATAAAAAAGGATGTCATAGTAAAGTAATAAATATGATTGGTAAAAAATTTGGTAGATTGACAGTAATAGAGCATAAATCAAGAGATACAGGATATGTTTGCAAATGTGAATGTGGAAATATTACGGTTGCTAAAACCCACTCTCTTAAAACAGGAAAGCATAAATCTTGTGGGTGTTTATCTAAAGAGAAAGTTGCATCCCGATTTTATAAAGGATATGGTGTTGCATCGTTGAACGGAATATACAAGAACTATAAAAAATGTGCGATTAAACGAGGATATTCCTTTGAATTAACAAAAGAAGAATTTGAGAAGTTAATAAAACAAAAATGTTATTATTGTGGAAAATTAGGTTCAATGATTTGGAAATCTTCTAAAAAAGTCATAGTAGATGACGAATACACGTATAACGGAGTAGACAGAGTAAACAATACATTAGGATATACTACATCTAATTGTGTAACTTGTTGTGATATATGCAATAATTCAAAATCCACGCTCACCATTGAAGATTGGCGAGAGTGGATTGTTAGACTCTACACAGAGTTTATTCAGCAGCGTTCTTGCGAATCATTGCAAAATCAATTTCATTGAATAAATTACCATTTTCAAAAACCGTAACCAATTCATCCGCAATATCAGGATATTCCTCCTTGCGAACAGTGATGTATTCGCCATTAAGATTGATCAACTTCAATTGACCACGCTTGCTTTTCTTGCCAGTGTCGGTAACAGGATCCTTGTAAATATCAATTCCAACATCGTCAATTTCAGCATAACAAACCTTACATGCATCCATAAATGTGTCACGATCAACAGATGCTTGAAGTAGCTTACCACCCATGCCGAATACGATGTTTTCGGTGCTGAACCTATTGTAAATCAGATTCTTACAAATTGTATCAATACTATCAAGATTGATGCCGTCACCATAAATGACACGAACCTTTGGATTGAGAACCTTGTATCCCCTTTCATTGACGGTGCCACCGAAAATTTCCCAAAGCCAAGTAACAACCTTGAGAGACATTTCCACCGGATCGCCACTGTCAGGACGAAACACAGTAGGAGCAACACGATTGAGAATCTTGTCCTTCAACTTGTCACCAAGCAGATTCTTAACTGCATTTTCAGTGTTATAGCTGTCAATAACAATGCTAATGAGCTTGTCGGTTGGAACAGTGTTCAAGAAATGCGTATAAGCATTCAATTCGCCATTTTTGGTGTAAATGGTAGTGGTGCTGTGTTCAGTAGCAAACACACTATATCCACATGCATCGGTACGATTATTGGCAACGTTGCCATAACGATACTTTGCCCAACGAATGCCTTCAATGGTATCGGTGCCATAATAATTAACCAAGTGAGCAGCACCACCAATTTCAGCAGATTCATGCGAGCTAACACCACGGGCACCAAAGTCATTCAGAAAGAATATATTGAGAGGAGCACCGCAAATGGCAGCATACTTCTTTTCAATATCCTTCACAGCACTGCTGATGGTAGCAACTCCCTTGGGATACCAAATAGCACGAAGCAACATGGTTTCAATCCACTGCACAATCCAAGGAAACTCCTCGTCAGTGTTTTCAATAGTAACAAGCACGTTCTTGAGCTTTACTTTCTTGCCCTCACGAACAGCCTTGATCTTGATCGGTAGGTGTCCATTGTGTTTCTCAAGCAGACGACGGAACCCCTTCTCATTGAAATATTCATGTGTTCCAAACACTTCACCAAGTAGTTCCTTAGCTTCATCGATCATCCAAGATTCAATCACTTTTCCTTCAAGGTAATCCTTGATAAACCCCTGCAAACCAAAAAATACGGTGTAGGGAATCTTGAGCTTGGTCCCACGGCTTTCAACGTAAGCATAAACCTTACGCAGATTCTTCGGATATTGCATCCAATGGGTGTATTTATACGCATCGCCCATCAGAATTGTATTAACTTGTAGTCTCATAATCTTATTTTCTTTTTATAGTAAGATTTTATCTATACCTTAATCTTTACGTTTCTAATTTATCCTTAACTTCACTCAAAGTCAAGTCATATTTCCGTCAATGTTTGCTTGGAAAAATTTATCTTGTAATTCACTATTTCCACCAAACTTTTCATTGAAAATATCCACCAACACATGATGAAGAGGTTCAATAATTTCTTTATTGAGTCCATTTCCAATTGGAACCCATTTTACTTCAGCAACATCATCTGCACCTTCTGGTTTGCCATAAATATATTTAGCAACAAATAATGCAGTTTTGATCTTGTCATGTTCTCCACGGTAACGCCAATCATCAATAAGTGTAGATCCTAGATATGTAATACCATCAACTTCAATACCAGCTTCTTCACTCACTTCACGTTTAGCATCTTGTTCCAAAGAAGGAGTTTTTGGATCGCTGAATCCTCCAATAAATCTCCATTTCTTTTCGTCTGGTTTTCTTGCCAACAAGATTTCTTTTTTATCATTTACCACAGCAATATCTACGCATTGAAATGCAGTAGGATAACGATATGCAGTTGCAGCAATCATACCTGCACGATAGTCGGCTGTAGGAGGATAGTTATTACAAACCCTGCGACGAACTTCGGTTCCACTAATAAATGTGGTAGCTTCTAACTCACATACATTATATTTTCCATTATATACTTTCAAGAAACTATCACGAGAACCGTAAAGTGTGACAGTTTGCATAGGAAGCAATTGTTCTGCAATTAGTTTATCTAGATTTTTAGACCATGTACCATCAGATGGATGATCATTAATATAATGAATTTCCACATTTGGAAATTTATCAGAAATCATTGCTCTACGCGCACGAAAATCCAATGGATTAGACGTGGTATTGCGAATGATACTGTTACCTAGAAACAATAAAACACGATCATGTTTATTGACTACAGAATTAATGAGGTCAACGTGTGCCTCATGGAGTTCATTAACTTGAAACCTGCCGACAATAACTCCAACGTCGGTCTTTTCAGACTTAACCTTCATAGATTTATCTATACCTTTCTATGTTTATTTTTTATGTTGTATAATCAAGACTTATAAATCTCATCTTAATTACAGCTATAACTATAGCTTAAATTTTTAAAACGTCAAGTATTTTCTTTGAAAATCTTTTCGGGATGATAAATAAAATATGGTCCGTCATATCCATAACCTGTGTCTCCATAATCTATATAATCATCTGGAGCCTCACCATCATAAATGAGTTCTTCCATATATTCTCGTCCGTCTTGGTCTTTTCCTATTTGAATCTTTAATTTTTTAGGATCGAATTCATTGAAATTTTCCCAATAGTACAATTGATTAAATTTCATGTCATGATTCCACCAAATATTTGCTTGTTCTTTATTTTGTGGAATATCAGGAACATAATCACATCTTCCTCCATCAATGAATTCAAACTCTTTTAGATTAGAACACAAGTATACTGGAGTTTCATCATTACTCAAGTCTTCGTCGCCACCAACATATGCTTCAAGTAAATCCGAGTCATAGTTTGAGAAGTACGGACATGTTTCATAAACATCACCTCCAAAAAAACAGTCATCGCTGTTTGCAAAATTATATTCAAATTCTTCTTTGGTTTGATTTAAATTTGGAATATCAATTGTATCACGACTATATTCAATTGTTCCTCGCATATAAACTTTTATTTTTAACATATGATATTAATATTTTGGGTTTAAAATTAAATTAGTATAAAGTCCGTCGTGGTATTCTGCGTATATGATTACGTTATTAGTTGTTCTAACTATCCATTGCTTATGATTATCATGCAGTGAAGGAAGCAAATTGATTTCTGCACTTGGATAAATACTTACTAACTCATTGTGAATATCTGAAATTGTAATTTCCTCTTTTTTACAACCAGAAAATAAAAATAACAATCCTGTAAATACAAATAAATTTTTCATAGATTAATTAAATTTTCCAAAACGTTCATTGTTAACAAAGTGTCGTATTTTGCTTCGTGTAATTCTCCTTTATTATAGATTTTGAAATAATGTCCTAGTTTACCAAGACTACAACTCAAATCTTTTGGAAGATCTCCTTTTAGGCGAAGAAATTGTGCAATTGTACAAGTATCTAATACACGATAACTTACATATTGTTCCCAACTACCAATATGAATAATTGTGGTTGTTATTTTACGAATATCAAATCCTACATTATGACCAACAGGAATTAATTTATCCCCACTGTCAGTATACCAAATACGAAGTTTATCGTAAAGTTTTGTTCCCGCTTGTTTTTCTGTGATTGCAATCTTATTGTGTTGCTTTAAGTCGATTTGATTGATCTCAAGACTTTCGGCGGTGATTCGATAGATATCGTCATTTGGCTTAATTTTTAAATCTAATTCATCAATAAGTTTGAATTTGTTATCTTCTTTGATAAACAATCCAAAATAAGCGGTTAATATAGATTTATCATCTCCTATACCACCTGTTTCTGTGTCAAAAGCTACAAAATAATTCATTGATGTAAGTATATACTGTCCAAAGATATAGTCAATAACTTTTAAATTTGATTTTCATGGATATTTTTTATATTTATAATTTAGATTTTCGTTTATATGAAAAGAATAACGTATATATTAATTGTAACAATGTTTTTAGTAGGTTGTGCCTTGGTTAGACCTACTAAACAAAATACTGCTAGTCAAGATAAATTAAAAAAAGCGACTGAAAAGATTGCTGATACAAAAACTGAAATTAGTTTATTAGATCTTGATAGAATTGACCAAACTGCTAATTATGCATTTGGAATTAAATATTCTTTGAATAAAGTAGAAAATATTACACCTCCAGTTGCAACTGCGTTAAAACTTAATGATCGTATTATTAGTATTGTTGGAAGTCCTACAATGGATGAAATGAAAAAAATGGAGCAGATAGTAGAATTAATGAATAGTGAAGTTAATGCAGAAAAAGAAAAAGGACTAAAATTACTTGAGAAAAAAGATAAAGAAATAACAGAATTACAAGAAACCCAAGAATTATTAAAAGAAGAATATGAGTTACAAATTGCTGAGTTAATATCAAAAGGAAAAGATATTGCTAAAAGTAATGATGAAAAACAAACCACTTTAGATAGCATGAGTGGAATGCTTGGATTAAATGCTGTTTGGTGGGGATTAAAAAAGTTTTTTATTAGCAGTTTTACAATTATTGTTATTTTTATAATTTTATTTTTAATATTGCGAATATTAGCGGCTACCCATCCAATTGCTGCTGCTGCATTTTCTATATTTAATTTGATGGGAAGTTTTGTTCTTTCATTGGTCAAAGGATTAACTCCAAATGCTGTACAAATGAGTAAATTAGTATGTGCAGGAGAATTTAACAAATATAAAGAAACACTAGATAAAATAGTTGATACTATTGAAGAACTAAAGAGAAATGGAAAAATTAAAAATCATGATTATACAATAAGTGAACTATTGTTGGAACTTGATAAAATCATGGATAAAAAAGACAAGGAATGTGTAGAAGAACTTGTAAAAAATCAAAATTGGAGATAATTTAATAATGAGTGATAGATATAGTGAATCTTTATTATTAGAAACGTGTTTGATTTCAAAGGCAGATACGCACGGGAAAATTACATATGCAAATGATAAATTTTGTAATGTATCGGGTTATACTTTAGAAGAATTGGTTGGTCAAGATCATAAAATAGTAAATTCAGGTATACATACAAAAGAATTTTGGCAAGAAATGTATAGAACAGTTGTTAAAGAAAAAAAAGTATGGCATGCAACTGTAATAAATAAAAGAAAAGATGGTGAGTTATATTATGTTAAAAGCTGGATACAAGCAATGTTTGACAAAAATGATGTATTCATTGGATATATCAGTGTCAGACAAGATATCACAGAAATAATGAATTCTAGAGATGAAATAGACAAAAAGAATTCATACCTTGAACATGCTGCAAAGATATTAAGACACGATATGCACAGTGGAATAAATACATACATTCCAAGAGGAATTTCTTCATTAGAACGACGTTTATCTCCGGAAATTATACAACAATATAAATTAGAATTTCCACTTAAAATGTTAAAAGAAGGATTAAGTCATACACAGAAAATTTATAGAGGAGTATTTGAATTTACAAATATTGTAAAACAAAATAGAGAGTTAACAAAATCATTGTATAATTTAAAAGATATATTAAATGAATACTTAAGAACAACTGCATACAAGGATCAAGTTATAATAGATGATTTACCTACAATTTTTGTAAATGAACCTTTGTTTTGTACAGCAATTGATAACTTAATTAGAAACGGATTAAAATATAATGATAGTGATACTAAATTTGTAAAAATATACATGGAAAGTGATCATCTAATTGTGGAAGACAATGGTAGAGGAATGACTTCAAAAGAATTTGCATATTTATCAAAACCATACACTCGAAAAGAAGGACAAAAGGAAAATGGAACTGGTTTAGGTTTAAATATATGCTTAGAAATTTTAAAAATGCACGGATTTTCCGTTGGTTGTGATAAATTAGAAAATGGAACAAAAATAAAAATTAAAATATGATTGATTCAATATTACTAGTAGATGACGAAAATTTATTTCATCTAGTATTTGAAGACGCATGTAGTCTTCTTGATATAGCTTTGTCTTTAAAAACACTAAGTAGTGCAGATGAAGCAGAAGCGTATTTTAGAAAAATAAATGAAAATAAATCTAAAAAACCAGATTGTGTATTTGTTGATTTAAATATAATAGGATCAACATTTGATGGTATTGAACTTATAAGAAAAATCAATTTCGAATGTGGAAATGGAGTGGTAATAGGAATAATATCATCAAGCAACGATAAAATGGAACAACAAAAATCCATTACCGCTGGAGCACAATTTTGGATCATTAAATCAGATGAAATTGAACCAAGACTTCAAGAATTTAAAAAAGATTTTGAAGGATATAGAAAAAGAAAACTTCCATTTAAAGTATACACATGATAAAAATTTCACACGATACTCAACAGCAATTTTTAGAAAGTTACAGATCAACAGGTCTAATGTTAGAAGGCAACTTTCTAAAAATTATAGATTTAACAAATGTAGATATAGAATTTAAAACGTATATTGAAGAATCTATAAAAACAGATAAACAAAAACGAGTTGAGCGATTGAAGTTGACTAAAGATATTCAGTCAAAAAATAAAGAATTAACTAAATCAGAAGAAATAAATGAAAATATAAAGAAAGAACTTCAGGATGCTCTTATAAAAGCAGAAAAAGCAAAAGAAACAGCATTAACTGATTTAGATCTTTTACAGAAAAAAACTCAATTTGAATTAATTGGATTTATTGTAAAAATATCTTTATGGATAATATGTAGCGTTGGCGTGTTAACAACCGCTTTGTTTTTATTTTGTTTATTACTTGGAATCGATAATAAAATTATCGAAAGTGTTTGGAGCAATATGTTCAGTATATTACTAACAAATAGTTTTAGTATTATAGGAACTATTATGGGTGTTAAATATGCTTCAGAACGTTCTAACAAAGAAAATAATTAACGTCTAAGATATACTAAAAGTAACGCAAATAATATTTGTAAAACAAATCCGGCACCCAAAGCTTTCATATATACACCTTCAAGTTTGCTTATTCGGTGTTGAAGATTGTTATTAATTGTTTGCTGTTCAGCAATGATTTTTTCTAATTTAGATTCTCTGGCAAACGTGTTCTCTAGAGTAGAAATCTTTTCATTGATACGTTCTTGTCCTTCAGCGAGGTTATTTAATCTTTGCAAGACTTGTACTCTCCATTCTCGTTGTAATTCTGCTAGTTCGTCAGCCATAAAATTATATAAAATTATACAGAAATAAATATAATTTAGTATTACTAAAATTTAAAATTTATAATAAAAAAACTCCGATATTTCTATCGGAGTTTCTTTGTAACCTACTATTTTTTAAACCGTTACAACATTATAACGATCTTTATTAATAGTCTCAAACATAATATCCACAGGAGTTACACTCTTAGCAGACAAAACGCTCTTCAAGATACTTGGATTGCATCCACTCACTAAACAAACACCTTCATCGTTAACGGTGACTGGAAAATCTCCATTTGATGCATTAACATTCCAGAAAACAAGATTTGGCATCTTATATCCATGATTTGCATACTTATTTTTGATGACTTCAAAATTAGTATTTTGATTTCCATAAGTTGCTTCATCAAATTGCATATCGCTAACGATATACAACGTATCAGGCATATCATTTGCTTCGATCTTGTATTTACATGCAGTATTAAGAATCAAATCAAATGCAGCTTGAAGATTGGTGTTCATTCCCCATCCAGTTCGACTTAGACTGCGAACTTTTTCAGCAATAGTTTGTCCACTAATGAATTGCAAACTAGGAGACTCACTAAATGTGATAAATGTATTTTGAAATGGACCAACATTTCGTTCTGCAAAATAAATTGCAAGACTAACACTAACACAAATTGGAAGTCCATTCATGCTACCAGAAGTATCAGCGATAACGATTCCCTTGTGAGGATTGTTCTCAAGCCAATTTGGCATGTTCTTCCAAGAAAGATCAAGCGTCTTCAATGTATCTGGATTGTGTTCTCCGTTTTCAATAGGACGAACAATATCATATGGATACACAGTTGTTGCATTAATCTTTGCTTCTCCTTTTTCAACGGATGAAAGATATTGGCGATAGCGGTCAGTATCACGTTTAATAAACGCACTACGATAAACAAGACTTGCCTTACTAGGCACCTTTTCATAGTCGATAGATGACCAATCCTTGGAACTCAACTTAATTTCCAATACATCGATGTATTTACGAAGTTTAGAAAGTGTTTTACGATATTCTTTTGGAGTAAAATTCAACGCCTTAGCAGTCATTTTACCAAGACGATTACTTTCATTTGAACTTGTATTGTTGCTCTTCAACCATTTAGCCAAAAGACTAACTGGCTTATTAGCATTCATATTTTCCAAATCATCTTCAAGTTGCTTTTTGAAGACAGAAAATGCCAACTTCTCACTGGAAGTTCCAACCAAATCATAATAATCGTCCCAACGACCAAACAATTGAATATTTAGGATATTCTTCTCAAGAATATCTGGATAGTTATCCGCAAGCCAACGCAAGATAGTTCTAAAAGTCTTGCGTTCACCTTGTCCTTCGCGGATGTCACGAATATAAAACAAAGTTTTCATCGCAGTAAGACGATCTTGATAAAACGCCTTGCTAAACACATCAATTACATCTGTGTTTGAACGATTGCGCATTGCGGCACCACTTCCGAAGAAGTTTACACACGCATCCAATGTAGATGCGTTGCTCTTGGCATTATTTTTTGTAAATGCTACATTTCCTTCAATGCGCATTCCTGCCACCAATGGATTGGTCATTTTATTATTTTTAATTGTAGTATTCATATTTTCTAGATACGTTTAATATTTATGCTGTAAGTATCAGTCTTCGGCTTCTTCTTGACTTAATTCTACTGCGTAATCATATCCACTCCAATTATCTACACCGGCACTTTGTAGACATTGTAAGAACCATTGATCCTCCAATAGAGATTCATATTCTTTCTTTGAAATCGTTACAGTTTCTTCCATAGATTTATTATTTAATTGTGATACTACTTTATATGAAATCACTTAAGATGTCAACAACTTTTTTAATAATCTGTTTGACGTGAAATCGCTACTCCAAATCCAAGTAAACTTAATTCGATATACCACCATCCATGTGTTCTATTCCATATAAAATTAGTATTATATGTCAATTTTACAACTTTATAAAGTTCATCACTCCATTCATTGTATTTTTTGCTAACTTCAAATTTAGGAAATAGTAATTTAATCTTGAATTCTTTATGAGGATTATCTTTATCAATTCTAGAAAATAATGTCATACAGTTTTTACATTATCAGACATTGACCAATAAACTCTATTATAGATTTGAGCATCTATTTCTTCAACAAAATTATATAGATCGATTGGTTTTTCACTAACAACTCCATATTTTCTAAAAATTTCAAGAATTTTAGCTTCGTCAATTGAAAACTTATATTTAATATTAGATTCAAAGTTCATTTTTTTCCTTATTATATTTTTCTTTTAAAAATTTATCGTAATTATTCTCGGGCAATGCTTCTAAAGTTTCATTCCATCCATTATTTTCTTTTAACCACTTAATCATTGGTTCTTGTGGTTTTTCGTTGCGTTTAACACATGCCCATTGTGTTGATGCACATTTTGGATTTTTTTCATACATTTCAAACAATTGTGGTAATTCTTCAATTGTTATATCTTCTGCATCTGATGTTGCCCACGCAAATACATCATTACAAAGTACAAATAAAGTAATAGTTCTTCCTCTCAAAACACCATCACTATATGCATATGCAAACGAATTAGCAAATAAAATGTTTTCGTCCAATAATTTTGCAAGCATAGAATTTTCATCTGGTTCTTTTTTTCCATTAATATCATACCAATATGCTCTTTGTATGGACTCTTTTACAATTTCAAAACTCATTTTTTATTTCCTCGTAACTAATATTTCCGATAACATTGATTATTATTTTATTTGTAATCGTATTATCTGTATTACTTATCACAATATAACTTTCCTGTACACTTCCGTCAATAAAAAAAGTAATTTTATTTGAACTAAATTCTAATATTTTTAAATCATTTGTAATTGCACTTAATAGAGTATTATCAGTAAAATTACTGTATATATTGTTATTTTCGTCTAACGTTAATTCAAATTCCTTTTGTTGAAATAACGCTTGATATTTTAAGTTAATCAGAAATGTTTTTAAATTTTCTCGTGCTTCATAATATTTGTTATTACCAACTAGTGTGTCAAAATTAATGGCAAGAGAAGTAACTAGAATACTTAGTACAATTAAAACTAACAATAATTCAATTAAAGTGAATGCGTTTGTGAATTTCATTTATTCACATCGTATATCTAGTTTTGCTTTAGGATAAGCAGTTCCTAACCCAATATTACCATTTGTTGTAATTGCTAAAATTTGACTTGGATTATTAAAATTTGACCAATCAGTCATTTCTGTTTTAACTACGGTTGGTTTATTTAATGGCGAATGAATATTTATTGAAATATTCTCACTATTGTTTACTCGGATTTCAAAATTATCACTATCTCTGAATTGCATTATACACGTAGAACCATCACTACGAGTAAATATAAGTTTTTCACAAGTTAATATATTTTCCTTTACTGGTTCAGATGCTTTAATAGTTGAACCAGCTACTACTCCAGCAATTCCTCCGAATAGTGTAGAAAAGAATCCTTTACGATTTAGTTTGTTTATTGAAGTACTCATTTATTTTTTTATTTCATGTTTTATTTAATTTATCTAATTTAGTTGATATTTCATCTAATATTTGAGATGAAAAGGCACCTCCATTATAATCAACCAAGAAAAAATAAAAATAACCATCAGCATCTTCAATTATTTCACCAATTATTCTATCTGAATTTTTTGGTTTTACAAGATAATGATGTTTATTTACTTTCTCATATTTAAAAATATATTTCATTTACATTAATTGTAACTTATCTGCTACCAATTCAAGTTTAGCCTTAAGCTCTGCGTTTTCTTTTTCAAGAGATACCACTTTTAAGTGTAGACCTTGACAATCCATTTGGAGTTTATAATGTATATCCCGAATTGATTTGGTGAGGTCAATTACATCTAGTTGTTTTTCTGGAAGGTTCATATTATTAGATATCCATAATTGTAATCTTTACATTAACAAAATCAATCTTTTTGAGAAGAAATGAGCCATTTAAAATAATATATTCACTAGACTTATCATTTAGTTCTTTGTGAATATTTTTAATAAGTTGGTCGTATTCTTTTACCACTTTTTCTTTTCGTTCAGCATAAACATTAATATCATCTGTTTCAATAATTTCCCATTGTTTATACTGATGTCCTCCTCCATCTGGTTGATTGTAGGTTACAACCAATGATATTTCACGATTATATTTATACTTCGTTGGTTGTTCTATCGGAGTTGTTTCTGGTTTCTTGAATAGATTCTTTAGATAGTTTATCATATAACTCTTGTGCTTGTTTTGACAATGGTAACACTTGTTTTAGTTGTTGTAAAGCAGTAAGTTCATCGGTTAATGGCTGATTTAGTCTACCTTCTAGTGTTGGCCATTGAGGTTTATTCATAATGATATTTCACTCAATAGTTGGATTGCCAACTAATATACAAAACCCAAAAAATAAATTGATTTTTGATATTATCAAACAGGCAAGGGCTGTCCAATATAGATGTGTAGTGTCTGCTACTATACCTGCTGCCAATAAAAACAGAAATCCTAGTGTAATCATTAAGTAGCTTTTTGGTTTATTATTCATATTCTTCATACATTCCTATTTCAATTGCAATGAATTGGTTTTTGTGGATGACAAGCACATCTGCAAAGTTGAATATATCTGTATCTGATATAGTATCAAGTTTTTGGTATGTTTGTTCAGCCAATGTTTGTAGTTTTTTATAGGATACTTTGGCTTCTTGTTCACTATAGTTTTTATAGTATAGTCTTTTTTTGTTCATCAGGTCTGTTCCTACGCCGCAGTATGTTAATACTAGAGTGCTGATATATACTTTATTTTTCTTTGCGTTCTCTTCGTCTTGTTTGCGTTTGTATAGTGCGGCACCAATAAAATATAGTGGTAGTATTACAACTAAAGCAATCAGAATATAGGTAAATATTTGTAGTTCTAGCATATTATTTTTCTAGTAGATGTTTATGTTCAAATATATTGCCTACTAATTCCATTTCTCCTAACATTGAACAATAATAACCCGATTTTTCACCGATAAACCATAAACCAAAACTAGGAGCATCAACTATGGTTAAATCATTAATCCAAATCACTTCAGCAAGTCCTATCATTGGCTTTGATGAAATTAAAGAATCATCAAATTTTACAATATCACCCTCGTAAATTTCTTTACCATTTTTATCTTTTAGTTCAGTATGCCATTGAATTGTATATCCGTCAAGTTCTTTGAATTGTCCAATGTTTACAATACTTCGTGAATCATCAACTAAACTGGGTC
>VFQT010000254.1_pt1 | contig 84389 bp, 48 predicted proteins | sample 3512381 | NCBI WGS metagenome assembly VFQT01 (sample SAMN10412376, study PRJNA504923) | tailings metagenome | isolation source: Relicate 2 Philex TSF3 active mining site | place: Philippines: Tuba, Benguet | collected 2017-08-29
CCTTTACAGAAAATCCTCAATACGATCTGCTAATCCCCACCGATCCGCAACCCAAATCTGTCCACCACCATCGAACGGTGGGCGATGCCCTCTAGATCTTCAAGACCGTGGATACTGTGTCCACCTACACCGGATAATGCCACATCTGGTTCATTCGGTTCACCGTCGACAATGTGTCTCCAAAGTGTTGTCGGATGTGGTTCATGGTATTATGGACACAGTCAACCTTCTACTCCATGTCAATTCTACTCATACCCTAGCTTGTTCAACCAACGGTGGTATGCTTGGATTAGGTCCGCTTTGCAGCGATACACCGTTTACGATTAGGCTACACGGTCATTTCGGCAATGTGGCTGTGAGATGAATCGGTGGTGTGTTGGCTGTGCCAGGCGTGTAGAACGGCTGCATAGTCGTCCCCCGGTAGACCCCGAATTCGTCTTCTTTCAGAACAAACTCCCAGTCAGGTCTCGTCTTGGTGTCGGCGTGCGTGAACACGACAAGCGCCTTCTTGTAGTCGGGCGTGAACCGCACCTCTCGGATGGTGTATCCGTATTCGCGCATCGGATTGCTATTGGCGAGCTGTCGCCGAAACTCCTGCTCACGGCCATACGCTGCGCCACGTTGCGGCGACGTGCATCCGGCGAGGATCGTGAAGACTACGAGGAGCAAGATTGCTGTGGTGGTCGGTTTCATATTTGTGCTTTGTTGTTGGTATGATGTTGACGCGCATAGTGTCGCCTAACCTGGTTCAGGACACCTAAATGCAGCCGAATCCAGAATTCTTCAGTGTTATCCACTCATCCCCACCGATCCCCAACCAAGAGATACGTCAAATGGGTTGGGTTTCTTTCAAGAAATCGTGGTCTGATGGAAAATCGACTGGGGGTGACGTTTTGGAAGCTACCTCATCGGCCACACCTCGTCAAAGGTTGGGCGTGGACACCTGATTTTTCATGACCGTGGACACAGTGTCCCTGAAGGTAGTTTTGGCCGAAACACCCACCCACCACCTCGAAACGTATTGGCTGTTACTTGTCAGGTCGCGGACTAAGGAACGGCGCTATGATGATCAAATCGGTGTCCACGCGCGTAGCCGCCTAACGTCAGAACCGACCGGCGCTGGTGGCCAATGACGTGGGAATTCACGGCTGGCTTAGTCCGCTTGGGTTCGGTGTGGCTGTCTTGTTCGTTCGCTTCAATCAAGATCGCTTTCATTCAAAGCCATCTTCATTGGCACTTCTGCATCCAAAATCAGGTGTATTTTGTCAGCCTGAGCCAAGTTCGCCACTTGATCGGCAGATTCAACGAACAGCATAACGGCACCACTGACCTTTTTGAGGCGGGCGCATTCCGCCCTGAACTCATCAGCGGTCATCCGCTTCTTGTTCACAAACACTGCACCTGTCACATCAATCTTGACCTTGGCCCACTCCGAGACTGTGGGTGCGGGTGAACCTGCGGTCTGCCCCGGGAATACCCCGCTGCTTTGGTTACCGGGAATTTCCAAACCGGAAATCGCCTCAGGCCGGCTTGGCGGCGAACGATCCGCTGGCGACGTCGTTGTCGACCGAGACGCCTGTCGGGCAGTCTGTCGCAGCACGCTCACTTCTCCTCGGAGGCGCAGCAGTTCATCGAGTGATTCCCCGGAGGCCGCGAGTTCGGCGTCCTTCAGCGCGAGGAGCTCTCGGGTATTGCCCAAGGCGGCGGATTGTTCTGCCAACTGTTGCTTGAGCGAGACTTGCTCGACCCGCAAGCGTTTCAGGCTTTGCTGTTGCACCATTAGGCCGGTACTCAGCAGGGCACAACCCGCGACAACGGCCCCAACTTTGACTGGCGTAGATGACATAAGGGAAAGGAGTCCCAACGTGGAAAGTTTCAGTGCACCCGCAGCTAAAGCACCGGCCGTCACCTTCGCGGTGAGACCCGCAGGGGCAGCTGCAACAGCGGGTCCGTTAAGAGCGATCACCACCGCCGATGCCGTGGATGTGATCCCTCTCCGTGCCAGGTGTTTGCGCAGTCGCTCGAGCGAGCGGTCCACCCGCATCCGAGCGGCGTTTTCGCTGAGGCCCAATTGGGCACCGACTTCGGCGTAGGGGCGTTGTTGAAAATGGCGCAGCAGCAGTGCGTTCCGGTCCGCTTCGACCAGCTCATGCATGGCCTCGTCGAGCACCGGTGCTATGCGGCTCCAATCTGCTTCAGGATTGGTGGGATCTTGCTGGAGATCGTTGTGCACGTGAGCGTCCCATTCGCGACGTTGACGGCGAGTTTCGTCCCGGACATATCGGGCGGCCATTCGACGGGTAGTCGTGTACAACCAGCCAACCAGCGCCCGATGTTGGTCGAGGTGTTTCGCCTGGCAGGCGAGCTCAGTGAAGACCGCTTGGGCGATGTCTGCGGCTGCAGCCGGGTTACCACTGACCTGTCGAATGGCGGCCGAGTGGACCAGGTTGAGGTTGCGGCGCACCACCTCCGCGAACGCCGCCTCTGACCGCTCATCCGCGTAGCGGCGGAGCAATTCGGCATCGTTAGCCATGGCGAGGTCTTGCGTCATCTTCTCTAGCTAATGCCCGGCGAGCGCAAAACCGCACAGAAAATCTACGTCAGGCCGGTTGCTATCGATTCCACGAGGGGTCTGCCGCAGAAACCGAGTCAGCACCAGGTCAGGTACCATTTTACGGAGTCGTTTGAACCCGTTCCGGTCGGCGATATGGCAGCCTACTGTTGAGGTAAATCACGTTGGAGGTGCCATCCCCGTCCAGGTCTTGGTTTTGCGATTTTTGCAGAGCATGGTTCCCACTTGACGCGGGTACTACCACGGTAATATTACTGCGGTCGTAATCACCACTATGTCCCTCCCTTCTCATCGCCTCGGAGACCTCCAACTTCGCATCCTCCAATCGCTCTGGGATCGTCCGGATTCCTCAGTGGCCGAGGTGCACACTGAGCTGAAACCGGAACGGGATTTGGCCTACACCACCGTGGCAACCATGCTGCGCAAGATGGAAGCCCGCGGACTAGTCACCCATCGTGAGGCGGGTCGCAGCTTCCTTTACCGTGCGCTCGTCGCTGCGGAAGACGTCAGCCGCAGCGTCGGTAAACACCTCGTGGACCAACTCTCCTCCGGCAGCCTCACCGAGGCCGTCAACCATCTGCTCACCAGCCGTGAGGTCAGCCGCGACGAACTCGTTCAGTTGGAGAAGCTGATCAAGGAGGCCAAGCGCCGCGCCCAATAACGTCCGACCACCCTCCGCGATCCTCCGCCTCTGTCCCGTGAACCAGTTTTCCACCGTATGAACTCTGTCACCTCCTTACTGATCACCCTCTCCTGCGAGGTGGCGCTTGTGGTCGGCGTCGGCCTGGTGGCCGAACGACTCCTGCCTGCGGTCCGCCATCGTCGTCGCCTCTGGTGCGCCGTGCTCATCGGGGTGGGCTTGCTCGCCGCGGTGGAACTCGCTGGACTGCGGGTCGTGGTCCGACGCTGGGCCAGTCTCGGGTCTTTGGGGACTCCGCGACCCAGCGAACCCCGATGGGTGATCACCGAGGTGACCGGTACAGCCCGTCCCATGGAAGTCGGGTCTTCCTATTCCGTTCAGAAACCGTCGGAGCCAATCGATCTGCCCGCACCCTCGCATTGGCCCAGTCTGCTCGTGGCGTCATGGCTTTTCGGAACGGTCACCATTTGGCTTCGCTCCGGATACCAGCGCTGGAAATTGCAGCGGGTGGTGCGTCAGAGTTGCCGCTGGGAGGTGTCCCCTGCCCGAGAAATTGCCCGTCAACTCGGCCTGGACCCTGAACGGATCCAACTCTGTGAAGCGGCGGGTTTTTTAGGCCCCGTGGCGTTTGGCGTCTTCAGGCCGACGGTGTTGCTGCCCTGCGGCTTCGTCCACCGATATGGCGATCTCGAACTGAAAGTCCTGCTTGCACACGAACTTGCACATCTGGCCGCCCGCGATCCGCTGTGGTTGGCGATCAGCGATTTCCTATCGGGCTTGTTGTGGTGGCATCCCGCGGTGTGGTGGTCGCGTCGCCGCCTGCGTGCCACCAGCGAAGCCGCGGCCGATGACGCGAGCAGCTTGATTCCTGGCGGTCGCATCGCATTGGCCGAAGCCCTTGTCGCCTTCGGCAATCAGCTCGCCGGCGAGACCTCGCCCGCCGGATTCGGTGTCGGCGGCTTGAAGTCCGACCTCGCGACCCGCGTTACGCGATTGCTCACCGCTCCGGTCCGTGCGTCTTCGCGCCTGATGACGCGGGCCACTGTGGCGGGAACCGTCTCCGCCTTGCTGGCCATCGCAATGGCCCCATGGCCGGGCGAGGGTGCGCAACCCGTGGTGACCACCGCGTTGGAATCCATCGGATCCCTGGCGTCGAAACCGCCCCGGGCAACCAAGGTCACCGCGGAGGCCAAGTCCGAATCAGGCCGCAGCGCTTCCCGCGTGCCCGGGTTTGAACCCAGCCCTTCGGATTCCGACCGGCAACCGCCGTCCCCCCGAGAATCCCTGCAATCCCGTGAAAGCAAACCGGCCATCGGTGGCAACCAAGTTAGTCCAGAGGTAGATTCGATGCCCCCAACGTCATTGGAAGAGGTCATCGTCCCGAGGTTCGAGATTGCTGAAGGACCGTTGCAGGATTTGGCTCAAAGACTTCAACAAACCCTGCGCGACGCAGATCCCCACAAGAGGAATCTCCGGATCACGGTGGCCAACCAGGATCTCCGAATCGGGCTACCAATGCTGCAGTTAGATCCTGTGCCTGCCGCTATCTTGCTCGAGGACGTCGCTAAAACTTGCACAGTACCCGTCGAATGGGCACTCCATGACAACGAGATCGTGTTCCGCAAGATCGCCTCCGGAAAATGGCCGATGCACACACAATCGTATCATGTGGGTTCAATGAAACTTCTCGCCCACATCCGAGGTCGCTTGGAGAAGGCTGGTGAAACTCCCAGCGACAAAAACATCCAGAATGAGGTGCGTGCATTCCTCTCTGAACACGGGGCGGTGTTTCCAAAAACCATCGACCTGGCACCCGGAGCCCCTGATCTCGCCGCGCAGGAAGAAGTAACAGGTGAACAGGATGAAAGGGCCTGTTTCCTCTCCAGAGATGGAGGCACCCTTTTCGTTCGCACCTCGATCCCGGACCAAAAACGTATCCACCTTGCCCTCTTGGAGTACGCAGCCAGTACGATGCCCCCAACCCAGACTCCGGTCCTGACCAACGCTCTTGGTGCCGTATCCACAAAAGCCAAACCGGCGGACCTTGGCCTCATTGAACAGGCGCTTGTCCCCATGCTCCAGCATACGCTTTCCACTGGAAAACAGGGTGCTTCGTTTGTGGACTCACTATTGGGAGCTGTCTCGGATTCAACGCTGAGCCCGCCGTTGGCAGTACCGGCGAAACCGGTGGCTCCCGGAGACACATCCGCTGAGCCCCGCAGGCTTGAGGTGCAAATCCGATTGGCCGAAGTGCGAGAATCGAAGGTCCGGGGGTTGGGATTGGATTGGATCTTCGGAAACTCCACCAACCAAGAGACAAAGGTCGACGCTACATGGGCGAAAGAACGTGAGCCCTTGGCTGCGATCCTTCTGGACCACCGGTTTCGCGTGGACCAGGCGCAGACTGTCGGCGAACAGGTGGAACTGACCCCTGAGCAATCCAAGGCCCTGCTCCGAAGCCTCCAAATGGATGGCTTCACCGTGACGAGCGTCGATTTGCTGACGATGCCCAAGATCTTGACCCAGTTAGGGAGGAAGGCTCGCGTCGACCACACCCAGACCCGGAGCGTATTTGTTGGCCCGACGGAGCTTGGGGACAAGAGAAACAAGGCCTCAATGCGCTACGGAACCAGCACAGTAAAAACAGGACCCTTGGTGGAATTCCTTCCCACGCTCGACGGAGATTCAGTGCGTTTGCAGGTCACCGCAACGGTCACCGAATTCCTCGGGTACGACGATCCAACGGATCGTGACGGGAAGGCTGTTGCAACGGTTACAACACCGTCAAAGGGTGCCGTCGCGTTGCCGCATTTCCGCATCCGTCGGGCGATGGCAGACGCGACCTGCTCCTTGGGTGGCACCGTGGTCATTCGTGGACCGCTCGTGACCGAAATGGTCCGGACGAAGGATCAGGTGCCGTTGCTGGGCGATGTCCCGGTGCTTGGTCGCTTCTTCCGATCTGAATCCTCCAATACCCACCAGAACCGGTTGTACATATTTCTAACCCCCGAGGAAGTCGATATGACCAACCCGCAAGTGCCGCCCCCAGTGATTCGGCCGCAAGTGAATCGAATTAACACCGTGAACGATCTCTTAGCAGACCCCCAGTTCAGAACGGTCATCGATAAATTGAATAATGCATCGAAATAGGGTTGCCCAATTGGTGCCGGTGGGAAGTTAGAATTGAGATCATTGGATCGGCCTTTCATGTTTTGAATCCGCAAGCGATCCAGCTGAATAGTAGCCGCTGTGTTTGCGGATCTGGATTTATCTGTCCTGCAAAGATTTCGAACCTGGGTGCATGAACAGGCTCCGACCGCCCCCCCTGCATGACCCGATCCTAGAGGCGCTCCGCACCCTTGGCGAACGGGTGTTGGTGGCCCCCGTTTTTTGGGGATTGCTGATAGCAATCATAAGCCTAATCACATGCGAGACCCACAGGCATGCCGATCAGCCAAGCGTTTCCAGAATCAATACTCCTCCGGCAGCAGCACCGTGGTGGCCAATCTATCCCACTCGGTGATGATCCAGACCTTGGTGCCGCCATCCGTCAGGTAGGATGAAAGCAGCCGGTCCCCATCGGTGAGGGCACGATCGTTGGCAGCCCAATCCTCCGGGCCAACGTCTCCCCAATCCCCAGTCTGGTGCCGATGGAGCCATTGCAGGAGCACCTCTGGTGGCACGAGCTTGAGAGCAGCTGGGGTGGCGACGACTTGGCCGAGTGGGAATGCCGGATTCACCGGCACTTCTACCACCCGGCGATGAACCAATGACACGGCTTTTCGCCTGCAAATCGCCGGAGGTCAGATCCGGATCACTGGACCAAACACCACGGATCTTTAGCCAGCGTGCCAGCGCCAAGGCAGTGAGGGGAAAGCCTGCATTCTCTAGATCACGGGAGGTACCGGGTTTGTCGTTTGATGAGGCGTTCTGGCGCGGTTTGGGTTCTCAGCAACAGCACCTTGGGGTCAGGACGTTTTGGGGCTGATTCCAGCATCGTTGCGATTTGGTCCACGGAGACTGGAGTCCCATCCTGGTGGGCCCCCGTTCTGTAGAGTGTCAGCAGGCATCCCTGGCCAACCAGTCCCTTCACCAGCTCCCAGATGTTGGGCTGCTCAGCGAGCTCCCAGAGGCGAAACTCTACCCCACCATGGGTCTCCAGGTATCCGGTGAGCCAGATCCTCCCCACCTCGATCGCCGGATAATTCCGGTAGCTTCTAGCCTGTTGAAGCTGTTGGTACTGGGTGACTTCTCCAGGTGGCAGATCAATGACCATCACCGGCTCCATGCCTAAGACCGGTGGGGCGAGGATGTCCACGTTAAGAAAGACATGGCCAAAACTACCGAAGGGGCCAACGGAGCAGGTGAACAGGTCTGTCCTTGCGATGACGCGGTACCTGCTGAAGTTGCCCTTGGAGATGGGTGTCGGCCCAGTGGCACGGGGGCAGTCGTCCGGGTCGAACAGGATGGGATCTTCAGCCTTGTTGCCGGGTTGGGGTGTTGGGTCTTGAGGGTTGCCCTTCATAGGTAAAGTTGGTGGAGGTGGGATTAGCACGGGCGATCAACCTCTTCGGCGGGCTGCTCTTCACGGCCGACCACGACGATCCAGCTCCTCTTCATGCGGCTGATCGCGACATCCCTGAATGCACTGACATCGAAGCCAGCCAACCGGAGTGCGTGGAACATCTTCAGGCGAACCTCGTGTACGGTGAGGTTCCTCTGGTTAGGGCGAAGGCTGACACGTAGGCGAGACCCACGGGAGCCGGTTTCGTCGTGAACACCGTGGTCGCATGGATGGAGGTCAAGCACCTTGAGTTCAGCAAGGGCCATGGTTTGACGCAGGACTGGGATGCTGGGTGTCCCAACAACTGGGATGGCCTCCACCCAAGCCCTCTCCTTGGCCGTCCAGTCCTTATGGTAGAGGCCGTGCAGAACGACGGGTGGCCCCAGCTTGGGGATCTCACCGTTGATACAGTTGAAGGCCTTGACCACCCAACGGCCAACCGCCTTTGAGGTCAAACCGTAGACTGGTGTCAGCAGGAGCTGGTTGCCCAACTGAATGGCCCTCTCACCTGCCTCACCCTCAGCATTCAAGGGCAGCGCAAGGATTCGTTGGCAACGTGCCACGATGGCTTGCTCCATCGGCTTGGGCAGCCGGTACACGCCGTAATCAGCAGGTAGCTGCGCCGTTGGCTTGGGGTGGGGTGTCGGTGGCCGGCCACTGCACCAGCGGCAACTGTTCCGGCGGCACGTGATCATCCTCCACCGGTTGCAGCTGGGACAGTAGCGGCTATCGTACCGTCTGCTGAACCGGAGTTTGGTTCCACAGGTGTCGCAGGTTCCTCCAGGCAGCGACCCCTTGGCCAGCAGCCGCTCGATGAGCCGGAGCTGTGCATCGAGAAGCTCGTCCTCTGAGCCACTCCAGCCACTCGTCTGTCGCTCCAAGGCGGCCGCCAGTTTGGCCGGGTTTTTGAATGGGATGAGGTCAGCGGTTTTTTTCCGGGTCATGACGGGTTCTTGAAAAAGGGTTCATGGCCGAAACCATGAACCCTTGGGTTGGACATTGGCTGGCTGACCCTTCAGTTATTCATGGGATCAACCTGCGGCTCTTCGGCGGACTCTGCTTCAGTGGCGTCAGGCTCGGTCAGGACAGTCTCCAAGGCCTCACGCAAGTAGCGGCGGCCAGAGTACTTGGTCATGAAGCGGAAGAGAGCCTCCAGGGTCTCAGCGTCCTTCCGGGTGACCGTGGTGGCCACCGGCAGCTTGTCGATCATCAGGGTGTAGGCCTTTGAGCCGGCCTTCACGATGTCGTAGCCGATGGGACTGAGTCTCACCCTGACTGGCACCTCGGCGGGTGCTTCGTCAGAGGTGGCGTTGTCGGCCGTGGAGATGTCCTCAGCCTCTTCGATTTGGTCAGTGTTTTCAGTGGTGTCTTTCATAGACAGCCCAGCCAAGTACTGGGCACGGCGGCCACACGGACACAAAAAAACGACGCCAGTTCGGGTTGGGCGAACCACGGTGCCTCCAACCTCACGCCAGGGCGCATTTTCGAAGGAGATCTCGCCTGAAAATATTTTTTGAGCCGGCAGCGAACCGGATGCGCTGGTGTCATTTCTGCCGGCCTTTTTCTCGTGGTGGCCGTGGTGTCCCATGGACCATCCAAAGCCGAACCATGGGGGCCTGAGGATGCCGGGTGATGGCTGGCCGTGTGCCAACCAGCCGGGCAGCCAATCGGCGCGTCTGGATGTCACCGGGCGCTTCTGCCGGATGGTCCGGTCAGGTCGATGGGCCGCCAATTTGAAGCTCATGCGCACCGGTCACTCCACGGTGATTCCGGCCACGAAGGGCGAGCTGTTGAGCATCGCGGACTCCAGGTCGATGGACCGTACCTCCAAGTCAGGCTTGGGGTTGACCCAGGTCTGCAGGTAGAGCGAGAGCGTCCAACGGTTGGAGTCCAGCCGGGCATTGCTGCCTTGGCCCACGCGCTTGGCCCGCTTCAGATCACCCTGGTTGTCCTCACGCCGCAGCCACCAGGATTGCACATCCCACTCGAACTCCACGGGCAGCACTGCGGTGGTGCCGTCGACGTAGTGCATCCGGTACCTGCAGACCACGGTCCCTGGTGGATCACCCCATTGGGTGGCACCGACGAAGTGAATCCTCTGGCACCGCATCCCCACGGGGATGTTGGTCACCATGGCCGGCACCTGCTTGGGAATCCGGGATTCCAGGTTCTGGCCGCTGAGGTGGATCACGCCACGGATGTCGAAGGGAATTCCACCCAAGGTGACACTTCCTTGAGGCAAGGTTCCCCAGGTGTTTTCCATGGCCTCACTGGGGTTCAAGGTGAGGAAGAGCGACTGGCTCAGGGCTCCATTGTAAAAGCCAGTGAGGTCAATCTGCCTGGGGTCCAGTCCCTTGGGCCTGCTGGGGATGAAGTGCCTCCGCCAGGAGGCGGCAGCTTCCGGCTGGTAGGCCCGGTTGACCCGTTCCACTGGTGGCAACTGGCTCCAGAACCGTTGCTCCTCCTGCTCCTGCCACCAACCTCTACCCAAACCCAAACCCAGGCTGATGAGGAGCACTGCTCCAGCACCCCAGCTGCCCCAGGAAGACCCACCCAAGGACTTGCCAGCCTGGAGCACCATCAGGTCCCGCTTGAACCGTGCGGCGCTGGGGTACCGCTTGGCTGGGTCGGCCGCACACGCCTTGGCGAGGATAGGGTTCAAGGCCAGCAGCGCCTTGGAGTCGGCAAAGGTGGGAAACTCCTGCGGCAATTCTGGGAAGTCTTGGCGATCGCAGCCGGTGGCCATCTCGTAGAGCACCTTGCCCAACGAGAATAGGTCGGCCTTGGGACCACGGGCACCCTCCGGAGCATGGTAACCACGCGTTCCCACAGCCGAGGTGGAGTCGCCTTCACCGCTGATCAGCCCCAGGTCCGCCAGCTTCGGTTGGCCGTGTACGAAGATCACATTGCCTGGCTTCACATCCCGGTGGACCAGCCCTTGTCCATGCAGATGTTCCAAGGCTTCACAGAGGCCGAGGGTGATCCGAATGGCCTCTTGAACTGGCAAGCGGCCCTCCGTCTTCAGGCGGTGCCGCAGGGTCAACGGGGCGTAGTCGGCCACACCGTGGGCATGGATGGAATCGGCCAACTCCATGGCGTAGGCAAACCCTCCGCAGGGGAGGTTTTCGATCATCTCATGGATGCGCACCAGATAGGGGCTGCTCTCGGCGACCGTCAGGAATCGCCTCAAGCCGCCCAACTCGCGCTGAAGCATCTTGTCCGACAGCTCCACCTGTGGGGTCACCACCTTGAGGGCCACACGGCGTCCGGCAGAATCTTCAGCAAGGTAAACGCTGCCGTAGGCTCCTCGACCGATGGGGACGAGCACCGTGTAGCCAGGGATCTGTGGGGTGCTGGCTGCACTCATGGCGACCTCCGGGCTGGGCGTCTGCGCAACTGAGCTTCGATGGCCTGCCGGATCCGTCGCTCCGTGGCACGGTCCAGGCCCGTGGACAGGCGTGCCGGCCATTCCGGCCAACGCCTGATGGTGCCACTACGGAAGAGGCGGGTGATCCATGCCAGAGGGTTCATGGCTGGGTTCCCTTCGGCCAAGGTTCCTTCTCGAGGCGGCGCAGGATCCGTTTGAACTCGTGGAGGACACGGAACTTGGTGACCCGGACCAGGACGGTGGAGATGCCGAAGGCCTTGGCAGTTTCCTCAGCAGTCCTCCCCATCCGGACGGTCCAGTCGAAGATCTGGAAGTTCCGCGGTGAGACGGCCAAACGAAGCTGGTCGGTGGCCACCTGCAGCAGGTTGTGCTGCCACTCGGCCTCCCAGAACGCATCGAAGGGTTGGTCCACTGCCGCCTCCGGGGTGGCCGTGGTTTCGCCGGGCAACCCATCCGTCGGCACCTGACGTCCCAGCTTCCGGAACTGGTCGACCACCTTGTGTTGGGTGACCCGCATCAACCAGCCCTTGAAGGAGCCCTTGGTGGGGTTGTAGCTGAAGCTGGGCAACCCTCGAGAGACCGAGATGACGGTGTCTTGGACGACCTCCTCAGCATCTTGCCGGCTGAGGCCCATTCTCAACGCGATCCCAAAGATAAACCGGCGGTAGCGGTCGAAGAACTCTATCCAGGAGGAGTGGTCGTCCAGGTCTTGGAGCCGAAGAAGCAGGCTGGCTCGGGTGGGCAGCGAATCGTCGAACGTGGAGGACACGAGGGTCACACTTACTTCATCGCTCCGCCGGTGGCGACCGTTTCAACAATTCTTCCAGAAATTCCGTAACGCAGGCCTGGGGCAGAGCGAAGGGACGGGTATGGCCTGCCTGATCCACCGCATCAAATCCCATGCCGCGCATGTTGCCAACCTGACCTATGGGCCATCTGGCGACGGCCATCGATTCACGGTGGTGCCAACGACGCCTCCGCTTATGCGGACGGATGCCATTCGCCTGCTGGTTGCCTTGCAGTTACCAAGCCTAAGATTTACCCACACAACCTTCTAAAAATAAATCACCCTGAATTGATTATGAAACCTTGCCCTTTTTGCGCTGAGCAAATTCAGATAGAAGCGATTAAATGCCGTTACTGCGGGGAGATGGTTAATACAGGTGACATGTCCCAAGATCGGAAGCGAAATTTTTTATCAAGCCCAACGCTCCTCCGCAAGTTGGGTATTGGGTTGATTTTTACTGGGATAGTTACACTGTTATACTTCCTAATATTCCACGACACATCCATTGAATTTGCCACTAATGATTTATATGGGAGGCCTCAGCTAACTCGAGTAAACAACCTTGGTCTTATGCAGAATCGGCAAAACGGGATTATTGTTGGCGGTCTTCTAAGTCTTATTGGAGTTATTTCAACCCTTGCTGCACCAAAATCCACTCAACCGGGCACTCTGAATTTGCTGAGCCTAAAACAGTCATTTAATGCTGGTGTTAATTCAATTAGGAAAAATCTCAATATTCCTGACACCCGATCTAACCTTGACTTGTTAATATACACCGTGGTAACAATTTCTATTATTTCTGGAATTATTTGGGCTGTCCGCACTTTAGAGCAAATCGGTCGGCGGTAGTGACATAATTTGTTGGTTAAATTAAATAAATCACATTAAACAGTATCCATCGATTATATGGCAACTGTTAAATATTGGTTTGTCTAGGCCGTCAGCTGAATCACAAATAATCAAACTGATCACCCCAGCACAGACTCCTATTTTCTGATTGATCGCAGAGTCATCCGACCAGCGTTTAGGTCCCACTTCGAGGAGGCAGTGGCGCACCTGGTTAGGAGTGGGCACTAATCTCTTTATCCCCAATTCCCCAATGGTAATATCACACAGCATGAATTTCAAATTCTCTAAGTGTGTGTTTTTATCAAGATTGGGGTATTGGGGATAAAACCCATTCAAGGTGACTCCCCCAATAGGGGTCGGAATTCTCTGAAGATTATCCACCCACGGGGTAGTCTCTTGTCTTTTTTGGGGTTAACTGAGATTGGGGAACTGGGGAGGGCAATCTGCTTGCGTGGAGCCTCGCTTGTGTGTCTGATGACATCTACCTGCGGCGTGGATAGCCAGCCTTTAAAGTTGGCCTACTCCTGATGGGACAGGAGTAGGCCAACTCGGGTGTTCTCGCCCACACGGGTGGAGCGATTACGCAGTCAATGCGACTGAGCCGGGAACTGGGGGCATACCAGATGTGGTTGTCGTCGCTGGGTCCACAATGACCTCAATTCCAGGCGGTGCAGCAGGCTCAGGGATGCGGGTGATGCGGTAGGTCTTTGTTGAGTGGTGGCACACTTCGGTGGCATCCATCTGTTGGCGGACCACGGTATATTCCTCCAGCTCAATCTTGTCGGCGTCGCCGAAAGCCCTTGCCAGCACTCGACCAACTTGACGTGCCCCCTTTCCGTCGTCGTCGTAGAACCGGTTAGTGGTGTTTGGAATATCGACCTGACGCTCCTCTGCAAGGTTGAAGAGGTCCTGCGCCCGCAAATCCTCGCCCAGCTTGCCTGAGGCCTCAACGGCCACACTGATAAGTCGGACAAAACCCAGCCCAGGGCGACAAAGCCGGTCGCGAATGCCCACATGGTCATCCATGAGGGGCGCACCCTTGAAGATGGTTTGGACAATCCAGTCCATCGACTGAGCCCAACCCAAGAAGGAGTGACGAGTTTCGTCAGTCTGAGGCTGGCCTTTTTCATACCAAGCCCGGATCACCGTGTGAATGGCACCCAGAAAACGATGGGTATTCGCTGCGGCATGCCGATTAATCAGTCCCTCTGGATATCGTGAAAACTGGAAATCCGTTTTCCGCTTCCGCAGCCGGACCACAGAGATGCGGTTGGCCATATCCGGGCTGAACTCCGCTCCATTCGAGGTGATGAAGAGGCAGAATCGCGTGGTATCCACATCCACATAGGACCGGTAGGGTGTCCGCGCTTTGTGCCGCGCCTTGGTGATGATGGATTCCAGGGACTCTGAGTTCAAAGAACCGCGAAGGTTATCGATCACAAGGATTGGTCGGCCACTGATCAGAGCTCCATCGATGCTTTCATCGAAGGAACCAACCCCTCCGTTCCGTTTCGAGATGTAGCATCCCTCCTCACCATTTGCACCCTCGATGCAGCTGACCAAGGTCCCTTTACCGGTTTGGCTTTCACTGGCCTCGAATGCCGTGGGAGCAGTGAACCCTTTAATCAACCGACCAATCGCCATCGCTGGGGACAGAACTGCAGCAATGGCGCGGGATCGGTCCGATTCTCTCAAGAAGCAGAACTCACCGAGCAGCACGTCACGAATCATTCGGACCGCCTCATCAAGAGACATCGATTCGACCGGTCTACCTGAGGTGACGTAAATCCCCTCAATTGGATTATAGCCAGGACTAAGGGACACGAGCTTACCGTCTCGGACGACCAGAAAAGGCCAATCAACCAAGGTGTTCAAGGCCGGGAGTTGCTGCCGCGCCTCAGACTCGAGAATGGCCCCAGCCAGCCGATCGGACAGAATTGCGCGCGACTCTCCGTATTTGGAACTGACCCAGAAATTGACGTACTTTTCGAACCTAGACTGCGCAGCAGCTGAAGACAGCGGAACGATGGTTGGACGATGCCCAGTCCTGTCGATGATCGAGACAGCACCGCCGTACCTGTACATTTCGCCGTGGTTCAACTCCTGTACATAAATACGGGCAGCGGAATCTGAAATCGATGCATCTTTACCTGGGATCCAAACGTCCATTTTATTGAACCTTGTATCAGGTTGACACTGACTAGGTTGCCCCTGTGTTTCTGATTTGTTGCGTTGTTCATCCACCGCGCTATTGCCGGTGGCCATGATTGTTTGTTCACTCATAAAATTATCACTTATATTGAAGTTTGAGAGCTGGCTTGGATAGATTGATCATGTCAGACCAAAAGCGATCCTCACTCCTTTTAGGGGCCTGGTAATGGGCCTTGAGGTAAGCAGCAGCGAACCTCAGCGTCTCCTCAGAGCCTACCGGGCGTGGTTCACTGCTTTGTGGCTGATACATGGGTCGCGGATTACGCTCCACCCACATGTGAGGTTCACCCAGCAGGCGGTTGATTTGTCGCCACTGTTGCATCTCTTTTAAAGGATCCGAATTTAGACGGATTGGCATTATTTCGCCCAAATCCAGTCGCCAATTATCAGTCGAAACTGCAGAGACCATGATGTTCGTTCCAAGTTTGTGATCCGCGATATGCGGGTCAGCCTTGAGAGCCCGCATCAAACTCAGACCTGAGTCCCCTACAAATTGTAACCGCCTAGGCTTATTGATTGTTTGCAAGTCTGCAGCCACCCAACCAGATCCTTCGTCAATTGATAAAACTAAAGCGTAGGCCCAAATTTCGAATTTCAAGGCAGGAGTCAGATACTGGGGAAATGAGCCTGCTTTGACCATATTACACAGTGGACACTCCGTCGACCTATTACCGCCCAACGCAGGGTCAGTGACCCTAGGGCAGCCGACCACACCCAACTGATAAACAAGATGTTTGCCGATCAACGAAAGTGGCCGTGGTGGGTTTCCAAAAGGAAGCAACCTTAAGACAGCCTTTTGGTTGATCTTTAATTTCAAGCGTGGTGCGTTTGGACTTAGTCCTTCGCTGATCTCGTGGTATCCAGACAACTCGATGTCATAAAAATCACCTGTCCCACCATCATCCGCACCGGGCATGGGCTCTCCTGATGTCTGCTCAAAATCATCGCAATTGAATTCACTTTCAGATTTTTGCATAAGAATAGTAGGCGTTATAATAGACCAGCGATTGCATTTTAAGAGTGGATTTCCGCATTACTCCAGGCAACCGGTAAGGCTGAGTTGCTCTCAAGGAGGAAGCATCGCAGTGATAGGCTTTAAGGCGGGCCTTAATCTCCTTTTGGACCAGCGGGTCGTTCCATTGTTCAGACCAACGAAACCACCCGTGCAATGATTTACTTCCAGAGTACACCACGGCTGCCAACTTCCACTCGCTGCGAAGAGCCCAAAGCAAGGCCGTTTGCTGCGGAATGGACAACTCGTCACTTTCAACAACGAGAAACCGACGGCTCAAGACGTTCTTTGTGGTTCGCCTTTGCGATTCTGGTTTAAAGGTGCAGGTTGATACGTGATGGTGCCGGAGGCGTTTCTCTCCGATTAGACAGCCAGCCGTAGAAAAATGTTTTCGCCCAGTGTCGCCGATTTCACCTGTCCAGATCAAATCATTGGGATTGTATAGTCGTAGAAATAGAAACCGATCATCACCCAAACGTTGATCAATATCAGTTGGACTGTTTTCATAGAGGAACCGTGGATGTAGGGGCTTAGAGACCACCTGGTTAAACCATTGGTTCCATCCATATAATTTTTCATTTATCTCACGATTCTTTACTTTGGCTTGGAGGTACCCCAAGCCGACCGCAGTCCGAGGAACATTCCGGCCCCGTTCAGAACGACTGGTTCGGCTTCTCAATTCTCGGTTGGCCTCAGCCAGCACCCTCTCACAGCTTGAGTGGAAGCAGTGTATCGTAGGCACGTTATCGATGTATACTCTCACACGGTCAGCGCCAGCGTTGGTGTGTAAATCGGCGCCTGGGCAAGCCACTTCACCCATGCATGGGGTCAACCATTCAACGTCCCCAAGAAGGTTCTCAGCAATTTCCTGTCGCTGCTCAAAGTTCCCTCCTGCTTCCGTGAGGATGTCGTTACCACCCCCTTGCAGGAGCAACTGGGGAGAGGGAAAGTCCTCCGAATAATCGCTGAGGTCCGTCCCTGGGCTTTTAAAATCTGGGTTCATCTCGGTCTTATCAGGGGAGTGTGTCGCGGGAGGCCACGGTGCGTCCCCGTGACCTCCACCGGTGTTCTTGGATCAACTGGGGATTGGGGAGGAGTCCGCCCCTTCACCAGCGACTGACGGTGTCTCCACGCCTCTTGGAACAACCCGGTCCACCCGCGTAATCACGGCGTTGAATCCCACGTGGACAGGAAGTCCAATGGCATCCAGGTCAACGATCTTGAAATATGCAGCCGCTGCACGACTGGCCCTACCAATCAAGTCGTACCGCTCAGTGCCGATGCCCACCTCAAGGTGGACAAGGTCACCGCAATGGAACCTTCCCACACCAGCCGCCGCCATGGCCGCGCTAAGACTGATACCGCGGGTCTTGGCACTGCTGTTGTCGATGTGGGTGGAAACCTTGGACCAAGGCACCCCAACACTGGACTCGCCAATGGCCTCACGCTCCGGCTCTACAATGACCTGTTTCCTTACCCCCCGCCTCCGTGGAGTGGTGCTCGGTGCGCTGACAGCTTCGGACGCCTGGGTTGGATTTGGATCAGACTGACTGGAGCCCACAATTGTGTTGGCCTGGTGTTCTGGAATTGAATCGGACATAACTTGCATTCCCTTTTCGTTGGATTTGTTTGTATCGGTATTCATTTTAATCAATTTGCTGATTGGCTCGTGATGTATCGAATCAGGTCAGGCAGACTGATCAACCGCACGCCCCGGATTTGACCAGGACGCTTTAGGCTGTAGGATCTGACCACAGGTTTGAACGAATTCTCCTTACACGGGAGAATGAGTTCATTCATCTTTGCACGGGACAGTCCAGTGATAGGACACCGAGATCCAGTGCGAGGCAGCCGAATATACTCAATAGAGCACTTATCGTTGCACTGTGCCATCCACTCTCGGCCTTCAACTGATTTCGACACTTCGCTTTCCACGGATAGATCTTGCGAAATCAGAAAAACTTTTCCAGCTGCCTTTATTTGCGGTTATTTAAGTTCCGTGGCCAGGCATTTTGGACGTATTTCAACCCTAGAAATCAAAGATCGGAAGAGGCCTTAAATAATTTTTGTTAAAATAAACTTGCCACAAAACTCCAACCTCCGACATCATAGCCAGTTTTTGATTTTTTCCGATTCGTGGTCGTTCAGAGTATAAAAAAAGCCCACCAGAAGGTGGGCTTTTTGATTGTGAACTGCGAGACTGGGATCTAGATCGTTTCTTTTGCCTTGGCCAGTTGAATGCTTTGCCGGGCAAGTTTGATGAAACTATCCGAATGGTTTGTGTTGTTTGGTTTGAACCACTCGTGATTCCAACCCAACTCGTTGACGAAAATGCGATCAAGTTGATCTGCTGAAGGTCGTCCCCTTTTTTTCCAAATCACCGAACCTTCAATGACTTGCTTGGTACGGGTCAAGGTAACGTTGGCCCCCTTGCGCGCGATCCGCTTGTAAAGATGGTCCATCTGCATTTTGGACTCATCGCTTCGCAAGAACTTGTCGACGGTGCGAACAAAGTCGGTTACCTGAGATGCTGAGGCCAAAGTTGGGTCAATCCACCGAGAGTGCTTGTCGAAGTTGATCCATGCCTCAACCAAAACATTCAGATCGTTAATCCTGTTAAGCGTTCCAACCTTGGGTTGCCTCCCACAGTTCTGCGAAATCCATACAGCAACAGCGTATTGCTGCTCAGGTTCCATCTTCGCAACTCGACGCCAGGTGGGTTGGTCCCAAAATGGAATAATCGGAACAAGCTTTCGAGCCTGCTCGTCGATTGCCTCTTGGTTCCCTGTAGATGCGGCGGTCCAAAATTTAGGAGTCGCAAACAGACGAATCAAATCCGCAGCCACTGATCGCCCCTTAATCTTCTTATCTGCATCAAACGTCAGAGCGCTCCACTTGGGAACAGGACATGGATAATGGTCGGGCAACTGTTCAATCTTTGCGGAGATTTTAAGCCCGCCGCAGCACGACACGAAGGATTTATTGTAGCAAGGTGCGGGTTGGTTGGTTTCTTCAACTTTGGTCTCTGTGGCCAAATACTGGCGCCGATTTGAAACCCTAAGCTGAGGATTATGATTGTTACAGTACTTCTGATCTACGGTCTCCATTTTGCTGGTCATAGTGATTCAACCATCCGGCCTGCGACATCAAAGCCTCGTGCTTTGATATTCGTTTTACCGTTGATGGTCTGGAGACAGTTTTACAACCGGGTTTATAAAAAGCAATGGTTTTTTATAAAAATACAGCGCGATATTCAAGGTTTCTGTTTAATCCGAACTGTTTATTAAAATGATAATCAAACCTAAAGCAAGCCCACTGTTTGCACTGCGAATCAATAATGACAGCCGAAATATATTATCATTCCAGGCTTAATTGAGATTAGCATATTTATCTGGTTAATGTTTTCTCACAAAAAATCTGGCAACCGATCCAAAGCCTCCCGCTTCGTCGTCAGATCAATGTGGGTGTACGAGGCAGAGACCGCCGCAGTTTCATGGCCGATAATATCCCGGGCCACAGCATCGGACACGTTGGCATTCTTCAATAATGAGGTTGCGGTGTGGCGTAAGGCGTGAAACCCAAGTTCCTGCTGATTCCGCCGGGAGGATCTTCCTTTTCCGGTTGATTCATGGGTCCGATGCTTCACAAGGCCCGCCTTCTCCATGATCCGGTAGAAGCCCTTCGATAGGCGGCTCGTCGTCGAGGAATTCTGGTAGATCTCGCACGCCTCCAGAAACACCGGTCCAGTGCGATTCTTCATCGACCGAAGGAGACGCAGCAGAGGCGCAGCAATGGGAATGGACATCTGCCGGTTCGTCTTCCCTGTCACCATGCTGATCTCGGCAGCATCCAGATTGATCGCCTTCCAGTCCAAGGTGGCCACGTCGCCCAACCTGAAGCCGGTGTAGAGCGCCACAGCGATCATAGCCTTCCACTGTGGATCAGCCTGCGCCAAGACCCTGCGCAACTCATCTGGGGTGAACGGACGCCGGCGGAATTTCTCCGTCCGCATCAACTTTACCAACTGGGCTGGGTTGGAATCCATTAAGCCCTGCGTCCGGGCCTCGTTGAAAGCCGCCCGCATGATCTTGATCGCCACGTTGCAACTGCCCCTGGACAACTTGCCCGACAAATCATCACGGAACGCCTGAAGGTCTGCCGTCGTGAGGTGGAAAAGGTCCTGATCAGCCTTGGTACGGATGAAGCGCAGGAACTGGGTGACCACCGTCTCGTACCGTTGGTGGGTGTTTGCGCTCGTCTCCACCTCCTTCGCAGCCAGCCAGTCTTTCAGGAACTTGCGGGTGGTAGCCGCCTTCATCTTGGTCGGGTTGGCAATCGAGTAGATGTCAGCCACAACCTTCCTGGCCTGCAGCTCCGTGAGTCGTGCGATCTTCCCGGCTTGGGCGGCCTTCTCGAACTGCTCAGCGATCTTGCGGGCTTTGGTGGCGTCAGTCTGTTTGGTGGACCGCTGGGTGGGACGACCATCGGGCAACTGGTAGCAGGCGTACCAGTACCGGCTCTTGGGGTGTCTTCGAATCGAGGCCATGGCGTGAGTTCAACCAGCCATCCTGGACGGTCAGAGCGCCCTATGTACACGGCGTGAATCGCCATTTTCGAACACAGGTCGATCTTGAACTGACCGGGGTGTGGCCTTGGTCATCCCATAGGACCGGTCGAAAATGAACGCAAGCGATGTTTCGAGTCCTGACCAGATTCCCTCTACTTTTCAAAAAGTAACAACGAAAGTAACAACGTCTGGCCATATCCGGCGATGTCTGCTGAAGTCAAAAAGCCAATAAAATCGCTATTTTTGGCCGTTTGAAATCGGGTGGGGGTTCGAGTCCCTCCGCCGGCACCACTTTCAAAAAACCGCGAGCAATCGCGGTTTTTTCGTCTTCAGCCCCCCTCCCTGGCCGAACCAGGCTCCCTCGCCGGCCAAAAGTAACAACGAAAGCAACACCATGTCCGTCGATGTTCGGCCCGAGACCGGATACCTGGCGGCAGAAAGCCAGACCGGCCCGCGCAGGTGGGATCCTTTCCTCTGCCGACCCCAAGGTCTCCTGGCGACCATCCCGACTGGCTCAGGGGTTTGGGTCGGGGGGGGACCGCGAATCAAGACTTCCCACCAACCTCAGGGGGCGATCAATCAGGGGCTTCAACCGGGTCCGGCAAGACATCAGGCCCGACACGATCCGGCAACAGATGCGCCGGACTTCGTCTCCGAAACGCACAAAAAGCCTTGTTCCTGGTCCGCCAAAAGAATCCCTTTCGGTCGCATCTCAACATGATCTACCTACTTGGCGGCTCCGGTTACGTGGGTCGGGCCTACCAGGAAATCCTGGAACAGAAGAATGTCGCGTTTCGAAGCCTATCACGGGCCGAGCTGAACTACGCCGATCCGGCGACGCTCCTGGCCGCGCTGCGGGCTGACAAACCCACGTTCCTCATCAACGCCGCCGGCTACACCGGCAAGCCCAACGTCGATGCTTGTGAGCTCCACAAGGCCGATTGCCTCGACGGCAACGCCGTGCTTCCGGGACGCATCGCCGAGGCCTGCGCCGCCGCCGGTGTCCCCTGGGGTCATGTGTCCTCCGGCTGCATCTATACCGGAAGCCGCGCCGACGGCTCCGGATTCACCGAGGAGGACGCTCCGAATTTCACCTTCCGTCAGGACAACTGCTCCTTCTACAGCGGCACCAAGGCCCTCGGCGAAGAGGTGCTCGCCGACGCGCCCGAGGTCTATGTCTGGCGCCTTCGCATCCCCTTCGATCATCGCGAAAACCCGAGGAATTACCTGACCAAGCTGATGAGGTACCAGCGACTGCTCGAGGCGACCAACTCCATCTCGCAGCTTCAGGAATTCGCCTCGGCCACGCTGGCCTGCTGGGAGAAGCGGGTGCCCTTCGGCAAATACAATGTCACCAATCCCGGTCAGGTGACCACGCGGCAGGTCGTGGACCACATCCTTTCCAGCGGCGTGCTGAAGAAGGAATATGCGTTCTTCAAAGACGAGTCGGAGTTCATGGAGATCGCGGCCAAGACTCCGCGATCGAACTGCGTGCTGAGTTCATCCAAACTCGCTTCGGTCGGAATCCGGATGACCGAGGTGCACGAGGCGATCGCCCGCGATCTCCGTCGCTGGCAAAGAGCGCAGGCTTGAGTGTTCCCTCCATGATCTCCATGCCGTACCCAGTTCCATCCACCCCCAAGGGTCTCCGTCCATGAACCTCCTCGTCACCGGCGGTGCCGGCTTCATCGGTTCCAATTTCATCCGGCAGCGGCTGCTCGAGAAGGGCTCGCCCCTGACCCGGATCGTGAACCTCGACGCCCTCACCTATGCGGGAAATCCCGCGAACCTGGCCGACGTCGCCCACGACCCCCGCTACGTCTTCGTCCATGGCGACATCGGCGATACCGCCCTGGTCGCCCAGCTGCTCGGCGAACATCAGATCGACGCGGTCATCCACTTCGCCGCCGAGTCGCATGTCGACCGATCCATCGATTCGCCCGAGCCGTTCTTCCAGACCAACGTCATCGGAACGCTCCGCCTGCTGAACTGCGCGAAGCAGCACTGGTCCGGGCTTCCAGGAGCGCGGAAGGGCGCGTTCCGCTTCCTCCACGTCTCCACCGACGAGGTGTACGGTACCCTGGGCGCCACCGACGCGCCGTGGAACGAGGAGCGCCCCTACGAACCCAATTCCCCCTATGCGGCCTCGAAAGCGGCCAGCGACCATCTCGTTCGGGCGTTCCAGCACACCTACGGCTTCCCGACCATCACCACCAACTGCTCCAACAACTACGGGCCGTACCACTTCCCGGAGAAGCTCATCCCCCTGATGATCCTCAACGCCCTTGAGGGCAAGCCGCTGCCGGTGTACGGCGATGGCCGACAAATCCGGGATTGGCTCTATGTCGAAGACCACGCCACGGCCATCTGGCTGGCGCTGAACCATGGCCGGGAGGGAGAGACCTACAATGTCGGCGGGCTCAACGAGCGCGCCAACATCGAGATCGTGACGCGCATCTGCTCCCTGCTCGACCGGAAGTCGCCGCGGGCCGACGGTCTTTCCTACGCCTTGCAGATCACCCACGTCGCCGACCGACCGGGTCACGACCGCCGCTACGCGATCGACAGCACCAAGATCCGGCGCGAACTCGGCTGGTCGCCGAAGGAGAATTTCGACACCGGCATCGAGAAGACCGTCGATTGGTACCTCGCCCATCGGGATTGGGCCGCCGAGATCACCGCCCGGAGATACGCCCGCGAGCGCCTTGGAACCGGCGCCTGAGCCTTTCCCTTCGTCCTGACACCCCTTCCCCGCAACGACACGATCATGAAACGCAAAGGCATCGTTCTCGCCGGTGGCTCCGGCACCCGATTGTTCCCCCTGACCATCGCCCTTTCGAAGCAGTTGATGCCGGTCTATGACAAGCCGATGGTCTACTATCCGCTGTCGGTCCTCATGCTCGCCGGCATCCGGGACATCCTGATCATCTCCACGCCGACCGATCTGCCGCTGTTCCGCCGTCTGCTGGGCGACGGCTCCCACTTCGGTGTGTCGCTGACCTATGCGGAGCAGCCCAGTCCCGACGGCTTGGCCCAGGCGTTCCACATCGCGGACGACGCCGGTTTCCTGAAGAACGAACCCGCCGCCCTGGTGCTGGGCGACAATCTCTTCTACGGGCACGGACTGGCCCGATCCCTGGAACACGCCAGCCAACGCGGCAGCGGGGCCACGGTGTTCGGTTACCACGTCGCCGATCCGAGGAGCTACGGCGTGGTTGAATTCGATGGGGACGGCAGGGTGGTCTCCCTCGAGGAGAAGCCGGCGGTTCCCAAATCCAACTACGCCATTCCCGGCATCTATTTCTACGACGCGGACGTCGTTCGGCTGTCGCGAAGCCTGAAACCCTCAGGGCGCGGCGAACTCGAGATCACCGATCTCAATCGACTGTATCTCGAGCGTGGAGACCTCCATGTCGAACTCCTCGGCCGGGGCACCGCCTGGCTCGATACCGGCACGCACGATTCCCTGCTCGAGGCCGGGCAGTTCGTGTCCGTCATCGAGAACCGCCAGGGCCTGAAAATCGCGTGCCTCGAGGAGATCGCTTTCCGGCAGGGCTGGCTCGACCGCACAAGCCTCGAGGCCTCGATCGCGCGACTCGGAAAATCGAGTTACGGCGCGTATCTCAAGAAGTTCCTGTCGGAGCACTGACAGGCGCCGGGCCACCCGCCAGGCGATCCATCCCCAAAGCCGACCCCAAAGCCCACCGAGACCTGGCCTCGCCGCGGGGTTCCGGGCAATCCGGAAGCCTTCGGACGATCAGCGGGGGGAGATCTTGGGGATGCCCATCCGGCGAATCCGCTGGAGTTCATCCCATCGCTGCGGACGCAGGGTCAGGAAACGCCGGAGCATCTCGAACTCTCCCCGACGCCGGGTGGACCCGATGCGACGGCGTTCCGCGCGCCAATGGTCTCGGAGACGCCAGGCGTCGGCGAGCGCCGCGAGATAACCACGACGGAAGACCGTCCAACTCCGCGACAGCGCCCCGGCCACCATCCCCTCGGCCAGGATGAGGCCCACCTGGAGAGCCGCCAGGCACGACAACCCCGGCCCACCGGACTTGAGCAATGCCAGCAGCGAGTTGCGATTCGAGTAGAAGCGTGTGCTGATGCTGGTGCGGATTTCCTGCAAGGTGCCGCCGCCGGCGGGATTCACATTGGCGGCGCCGCGATGGTGCAGCCGTGCACCCGGCAATCCCACCGCGCGGCCGCCCGACACCCACAGGCGGAGTCCGAGATCGAGTTCGTCGGCGTACATGAAGAACACCGGGTCGAACCCGCCAAGCGCACGAAAGACCTCCGCGCGGATGAGCAAAGCACACCCATTCGGGGCGAGGATCTCCACCGGCCCCTCCGCGGAGGGAAGCGAGGAGAAATGGCTTCCCCACCCGAACGGATCCAAGCCGCGGATGCCGAGGCTCTGGAAGGTGTCATCGGCATAGTCCATCACAAGGGGCATCGCCGCTTCGGCCCCCGAGGCTTCGGCTCCCTGCAGGAGCTTCGCCAGGCAGTCGGGCTCCAGCCAGGTGTCGTTGTTGAGGAACAGCAACCACTCCCCCACCGCCGTGGCCGCAGGGCGATTGTTGCCCTCGCAGAACCCCAGGTTTCCGCCGTTGTCGATGAAACAGCCCCCGGGGAAATCGTCCATCAACCGGCGTGCCTGGAGGTCGGATCCGTCGGTGGACCGATTGTCGGCCAGGAGCAGTTCGAAGCGCCCCAGGATGGTCTGTCCGCGGAGCGAATCCACGCAACGATCCAACCAGCGCGCTCCGTTGTAGTTCAGAACGATGATGCTCAGGCGTGGCTTGCAGGCGTTCAACGCCGTCACCCTACCGGATCCCGGGCCTCCATCAAAGCCCAAGCGGCGCTTCGCTGGCCGCCCGGAGGCCGGCCTGCAGCGGGACTCATTGCTCGCCCCCGGGACGGCTCGGGGGAGGCGGGGGAGGTTGTTGCCAACGCCAGTCCGAGGACGTACCTGGTTCCTCAGCGGCCCAACACCTCGGCCACGGGCGGAGCCGACCGAGGGTTGGCCCCATGGAAGTCTTCGCCCAAGAGCGCCGCGACCGTGGCGGCCACCTGAGATTGCCGGACCATGGCGATGTCGTGGCGTTCGCCGAGGGCCCGGGTATCCGGGCCGATCACGGCCATCCACAGGTAGGCCGAATCGGTGATCTCACGACCATGGTTCTTCCAGGCCACCGGAGCCGGCCCGCGGCCATGGTCGGCGGTGATCACCAGGCTGGTCTTGTCGCGGTACTGCGGCAGGGATTGGACCCGTTTCCACAGATCGCCCAGAAACCGATCGAATCCATGGGCCGAACGCAGGTACCGCTCGTAGTGACCCTCGTGAGCCCAATCGTCGGTCTCGCCATACGACACGTACAGCGCACGCGGCTTGATCGTGTCGATCGCATGGAACGCCCCATAGCGCACGAAGGTGTCGAGCAACACCCCCGACCAGAGGGTCTTGCTGTGTTCGACCATCTCATCGAGAGCCGGAGGCACCGCCATCCGACGGGTTCCCGGGGGCACGTCGAACCCGCTCCAGATCGGGAAGCCGGCCCGCGGTCCATTCAGGATCCACGGAAGCACATCCCAATTGACCACCGCCGCCACCTTGCCCCGATACCCCGGCCGGGTGTTGAGCCACTCGAAGACGTTGGTGTTGGCATTGAGGAACTTGTCGTTGCTGTCGATCTTCGGATCGGCGATGCCGGTCAGGAACTCGTTGTAGCCGGGATAGGAGAAGTTGCGTCCGTTGGTCACCCGAACCTCGGAACCCTGTTTCCGATTGCCCAGCAATTGTCCCTCGCGCGCCACGGTGCCCCACAGAAATGGAAAAAGGACTTCGCGACTCTGTCGGGGGTCGGGCCTCCAGAACTCGGCCTTGAGTTCGTTGGTCTTGCCGACCTGGCCATACTGCTTGGAGATGAGGATTTCTTCGGCCCCATGGAATACCTCTTCCTGCCGCAGACCATCGGTGGTCACGAGGATCACATTGCGGGTCCGGTTGCGGGCCTGGGCCGGGAGCAGCAACCCGATCAGGCTCAAGACGCACCAACCCAGGCGCAGGCGGCGACGGCGATCGGAGGCGGTTCGGAGTGAGGCCATGGCAGTCATGAGGCCTTGAAGCGTGGGCACTCCCCCAAAGCCGGTCAACGGCCCGCCGGGCGCTGGGATCTCAATGGCCCGGGGGGCCAGCCCTGAAATCGGCACATCTCTGTTTTCGCTTTGGCGTCGACGGAAGTGGGCCATACTGTGGGCGAAATCACCGCGATTCCATGGGCTTACGAATTCCGACTCTGACAGGCGTCCGCTGGGGATGGATGGGGCTATCGATCCCGGGGTTGGTCGTGTCGCTCGGGCTCAGCGCGGCCGAACCCAGCCTGGAGTTCAATCGGGATATCCGCCGGATTCTTTCCGACAATTGCTTCCAGTGCCACGGTCCCGATGCCGGCGGCGGCAAGGGTGGCAAGAAGGCCCTTCGACTGGATCTCGCCGAAGCGGCCTACGCCGAGAAGGGTGGACGCCCCGCCATCAAGCCCGGTCACCCCGACGAAAGCGAATTGGTCCGGCGCATCACCTCGACGGATCCCGACGATCGGATGCCTCCGCCCGATTCGGGCAAGACCCTGAGCGCCGCCGACCGGGCCACGCTCCAGGAATGGATCCGGCAGGGCGCCCGATACGCCCGCCACTGGGCGTATGTGGCCCCGAAGCGTCCCGCGCTGCCGACCGTCGAAACCCGGGGCTGGGCTCGCAATCCCATCGATCAATTCATTCTGGCCCGCCTCGAACGCGAGGGACTCAAGACCAACCCCGAGGCCGACCTCGAGGCCCTGGAACGACGGGCCAGCCTCGACCTGACAGGCCTGCCCCCGGCCGCCCGCCCGAACACTCCGGAAAATCGGGGCGACTATGAGCAGACCATCGACGCGCTGCTCGCCTCGCGCGCCTACGGAGAGCATTGGGCTCGCCTGTGGCTCGATCTGGCCCGCTACGCCGATTCCAGCGGCTATGCCGATGACCCCGCACGAACCATCTGGGCCTACCGCGATTACGTGATCCGGTCGTTCAACGCGAACAAGCCCTTCGATGTGTTCACCCTCGAGCAACTCGCCGGAGACCTGTTGCCCGATCCCACCGAGGATCAGCGGATCGCGACGGCCTTCCATCGCAACACGATGACCAACAACGAGGGGGGCACCAGTGACGAGGAGTTCCGCAATGTCGCGCTGGTCGATCGCGTCAACACCACGATGGCCGTCTGGATGGGCACCACCATGGCCTGCGCCCAGTGCCACAACCACAAGTACGACCCGCTCAGTCAGGAGGATTATTTCCGGTTGTTCGCCATCCTGAACAACACCGCCGACGCCGACCGCGGCGATGAAAGCCCGGTGATGCCGCTCTTCAGCGATGCGCAGAAGCGGTCCAAGGCCGAGACCGAAGCCGAGATCAGTCGGATCGAGGGCATCCTCTCGAAGAGCACCCCCGAACTCACCCGGGATCAGGCGGTCTGGGAGTCCCGGGTTTCGAAGCCTCTCCCGTGGCAGACGCTGACCCCGGTCAAGGTCACGTCCCGCGTGGGCGCCCCGATCCGTCACGACGACGACGGCCGAGTCCACGTCGGTCGGTCGGGCAAGACCGATTCTTATGCGGTCGAACTGTCCTCCCGCGAAGCCCAGCCGGTGGAGGCTCTCCGCCTCGAGGTCTTCCCGGAGGGGGGCACGCCCGAGGGCCGGGTGGGCCATGCCGATGGGGGATTCGTGCTCAGCCGGATCCACGCACGGATCGTCCCTGAGAACGCGGCCGTGCCCAAGGCCCGTCATGTGCGCATCGAGCTTCCGGGCAAGGAGCGCATCCTGTCGCTGGCCGAAGTGCAGGTCTTCCAAGGCGACAAGAACGTGGCGCCCGCGGGCGAAGCCCGGCAGAGCAGCACCGCCTTCGACGGTCCCGCCCGCCTGGCCATCGACGGCAACACCAATGGCGATTTCAACGGGGCCCGTTCCACGACGCACACCGAGAATTCCGCAAACCCCTGGTGGGAGGTGGACCTGAAGAATCGGGTGTCCATCGACCGGATCACGATCTGGAACCGCACCGATGGAGCCCAGGAGCGCCTGAGCGGCTTCCGCGTGGTGTTGCTCGACGAGAATCGGACTCCGGTCTGGGATCAGGTGGTGGCCGAACAGCCCAAGCCCAACCGGGAACTGCGCCCCGACGCATCGCGGTCGGTGGAGTTCCGCATCGCGACGGCCGATTTCGAGGCCCAGGGATACGAAGCGGCGCAGGTGATCAGCCCGGCGGATCCGGCCAAAAAGGGCTGGTCGGTCACCCCTCGGGTATCCGAGCCGCATCGGCTGATGCTGGTGCCCAAAGTCCCTTTCTCGGTGGGGCCCGGCTCCAATCTGGTGATCACGCTCGATCACCAATCCTCCCAAGACTACGCCACCGTGGCGACGTTCCGCGTGTCTCAGACCTCCGATCCGCGCGCGGCGGAGCTCATCCAGACTCCGGCTCCGGTCTTGGCGGCCTTGTCTCGCCCGGCTTCCCAGCGGACGCCCACCGAACAGGCCACACTCACCCGTCACCACCTGGCCGTGGCCGAGCGCCTGCAGCCCCAGCGCGACCAACTCGCTGAACTGCGCCGCAAGCTGACCGACCTCAAGCCCTACACCACGGTGCCGGTGTTGCGGGAACTGGCCGGCCAGGATCGACGCAAAACGCTCCTCCAGCTCCGAGGCAACTACCTGAATCTGGGCCCGGAGGTCCACGAAGGGCTGCCGGCGGCTTTGGGGCTCGAGTCGTCGAACCCACGGCCCGACCGTCTCGAGCTGGCGCGGTGGTTGGTCGATCCCCGCAATCCGCTCACCGCACGGGTCGTGGCCAACCGCCTCTGGGAGTCGGTCTTCGGCATCGGGTTGGTGCGGACGAGCGAAGAATTCGGTTCGCAGGGAGAGCCCCCGACGCATCCCGAGCTGCTCGACTGGCTGGCCGTCGAATTGGTCGACAGCGGCTGGGACCTGAAGCACCTGCTGCGCCTGATGGTCACCTCGGCCACCTACCGCCAATCCTCACGGGTGACGCCCGAGCACCTGGCCCGCGACCCGGAAAACCGACTGCTGGCCCGGGGCCCCCGATTCCGCCTTTCCGCCGAGATGATCCGCGATCAGGCGATGGCCGTGAGTGGTCTGCTCAGCCCGCGGATGCATGGTCCGCCGGTGAAGCCGCCCCAACCGAAACTCGGACTCAGCGCGGCCTTCGGCAGTGGCACCGACTGGGAGACGAGCAGCGGTGAAGACCGCTTCCGCCGGGCCCTGTACACCACCTGGCGACGGTCGAACCCCTACCCGTCGATGGCCACCTTCGACGCCCCGAACCGCGAAGTCTGTCAAGTACGCCGCGAACGCTCCAACACGCCGTTGCAGGCCCTCGTGACCTTGAACGACCCCGTGTACATCGAGGCGGCCCAGTCGTTGGGGCGCCAGATGGCGCTGACCCGCGGCCCTGTGAGCGACCAGCTGCAGGCCGGATTCCGCCGCTGTCTGCATCGCGCGGCTTCGCCCGAAGAACTGACCTCGCTGACCACGCTGCTGGAACGTAGCCGCCAACGGTTCCAAGCCGACGCCACCCAGGCCCAGCGTCTGGCCACCGAACCCATCGGCGATCTTCCCGCTGGCCTCGACGCGGCCGAGGCCGCCGCATGGACCTCGGTGGCCAACGTGTTGCTCAACCTCGACGAGTTCCTCATGAAACGGTGAGGCCGATCCGAACCCAGCCCCCCCATGAACCCACAGATCGAAGCTCTCCAATCCCTCACCCGGCGACACTTCCTCGGCCGCAGCGCCCACGGGCTTGGGGCCATCGCCTTGGGATCCCTGCTCAAGGGCAGCCTGCCCGCCGCCGCCGCCGCGGCGTCGACCCCGCCGATTCTGGCGGCCCATAGCCCGCGGTTTCCAGGGAAGGCCAAGCGGGTGATCTACCTGCACCTCACCGGATCGCCGCCGCATCTCGATCTGTTCGACTACAAGCCCGAACTGGTGAAGCGCAACGGGCAGGACTGCCCCGACGCCTTCCTCAAGGGCAAGCGCTTCGCCTTCACCTCGGGCACGCCCAAGCTCCTGGGCACCCCGCGCACCTTCACCCAGCACGGTCAGGGAGGCGTCTGGCTCTCCGACGCTCTGCCCCACCTGCAGACGGTGGCCGATGAGTTGTGCGTCATCCGCTCGATGACCACCGACCAGTTCAACCACGCGCCGGCCGAACTGCTCGTGTACACGGGGTCTCCTCGGCCGGGTCGCCCGTCCATCGGAGCCTGGGTCACCTATGGTCTGGGCACCGAGAACCAGAACCTGCCCGGATTCGTGGTGCTCATCTCCAGCGGTGTGCAGCCCAATGGCGGCAAGAACTCCTTCGGCAACGGCTTCCTGCCCTCGGTCTATCAAGGGGTTCAGTGCCGATCCAAGGGCGACCCGGTGTTGTACGCCTCGGACCCCGCCGGCATGGATCGCAACCTGCGACGCATGGGCCTGGACACGCTGCGCGAACTCAACGAGCTGCAGTCGCAGGAGTTGGGGCATCCGGAGACCGCCACCCGGATCGCCCAGTATGAACTGGCCTTCCGGATGCAGATGTCGGTGCCCGAAGTGATGGACATCAACCGTGAGAGCCCGGCCACGCTCGAGGCCTACGGGGCCAAGCCCGGTGAATCGAGCTTCGCCAACAACTGCCTGCTGGCCCGCCGGTTGGTCGAGCAGGGTGTCCGGTACGTCCAACTCTTCGACTGGGGCTGGGACTTCCACGGCACCGGACCCTCGGAGGACATCCGCGATGGCCTGACCAACAAGTGCCGCACCATGGATCGCCCGGTCGCCGCGCTCCTCAAAGACCTCCGCCAACGCGGATTGCTGGACGACACCCTGGTGGTGCTCGGGGGCGAGTTCGGGCGCACTCCGTTCCGCGAGGGCCGCACCGCCCAGGGCGGCATCCTCGGCCGCGACCATTTCCCCGACTGCTACAGCATGGTGATGGCCGGCGGCGGCATCCGTGGCGGCACGATGTACGGCGAATCCGACGAACTGGGCTTCTCGGTCGCCCGCGACAAGGTCACCGTCCACGACCTTCAGGCCACCCTGCTCCACCAACTGGGCTTCGATCACGAGCGCCTGACCTTCCGATTCCAGGGCCGAGACTACCGCCTGACCGACGTGGAAGGCGAAGTCATCCAGGGCATCGTGAGCTAGGCTGTCATTTCGAATCTTCGAACCCCACGCGCAATCGAACCGAGCACCGGCCCGATGCCCCTGCTCGGCATCGACCCACCGTTTGCCACGATGGGCAACGGGGGGCCGACAATGGACATGAACAAACCTAAACAAGTCCAGTGGTTCGACGAACCCGAGGAGCACAACTACCCGGCCGCGCGTTCTTACCTGAGTCTGATTTATCCTGAGGGCGACGCCGATCGCCTGGTGGAGCGCCTCCGATCGGCCGAGATGGTCTCGTTCAAAGCGAAGGACATCTTCAGGGCTTCGGGTCTGTCCCTGCTCGGAGTGAGCAACAGCCATGTCTCCAAGAATGACGACAAGATCCAGAACGGCGTGTCGCTGTCTCCCCTGCTCCTCGTGAGATCCCGCACCCGGGATTCGGTGATCGTGGCCGACGGCTACCACCGCCTGTGCGCCGTCTATCGCCACAACGAAGACGCCTGGATCCCCTGCAAAATCGCCTGAAGACTGACGATCTGCACCGTCCTTTCGGATCATCAATCAATCTGTCGAAACTACTGAAGAGGACCTCGATGCAACCAATATTCCGGGAGACGGGTGGGGGGCTTCGGAGATGGGGCTATGGCGATGCGCCGCGACCCACTTTCGGATTCGATGAGAAATCACGCGCACATTGAAATGCGTGGTACCGAATTCCTCAGCCACCTGCCGCGACGATTGATTCTCGATCAGGTACCGCTGAAAGATCATCCAGTGACGCTCTGAGACGGTCATTCGGACCGCTTCAAAACAAGATCGCAACTCATCGGTCATCTGCAGAGGCATCATCGGAGACCCTGATGGAGTTCCCTTTCTTGCTTTACCAGCAAGGGGACGGAACTCGTCAACCGACCTCGGGGAAACATTCATCTGAAATCAACCAATCAAATGACATTCGGATTCTCAGGGCCGACTTGGACGAATCCGAATGAAGTGAAGATCTCCAGTAAGCGATTTCAACGGCACTTCAACCGGGTTCTGAAAACCTAAAGTTCCAATCTCAGGCAACCCAGAGGGTGCGGACCACAGCCCCCCCAAACTTTGAGAAACCTCAACTTGATGCCGGAATCCTGCCAATCCGTAGACTCTAAGAGTCATCGACTGGTCAGCTCCGACGATGAGTTCCAATCTCGGTTCAATTGGGTCAGCCACGGTCATAGAAAACGCACCATCGACTGAAGTCACTCCATCCGAGACAGAGACGGTCACCGGATGAACGCCCACCTGAGAAACAGTCGGTTTCCAGGACAGCATTCCGTTGGTGCCAACCAGCATTCCCGAAGGACCTGACACCAACTTGTACGAGAGAACCTGGGCTGGGAGATCCGAATCGGATGCACTCAACTGGAGGCTCCAATCCGATCCGGGGCGGACCGCTTTCGGTCCAAGTGCCGAGAATTGAGGCGCAACATTGACTTCACGAACCACGATTTCAACGAGGTTGGTGATGCTCAGTGAGGGTGCCCCGTCATCAGCGATACGGATCATCACCCAATTGGTACTCGGCCCCTGATTTTCCGTGGGCTTCCATGCCACCGCGCCCCCTGGGGCGACCGTCAGCCCCTCGGGACCAGAGACCAGACTGAATGTGAGGCGCTGTTGCGGCAGGTCTGCATCGGTTGCCGTCATGGTGAACGATAAAGTATTGCCCTCAGAGACTCGTCGCGTAGGCACCGCAATGGCTACCGGCGACTGGTTGATCTCTCTCACGATGATCTCGATGGAATTGGTATGGCTCAACGAGGGTTGGCCATCATCAGTCACACAGACGAGCACTTGGTTGGTACTGGGGCCCTGAACCTCAGTCGGCTTCCAATTCACCAAACCGTTACTGGAGACCGTCAAGCCATCTGGTCCCCGAACAAGTCCAAACACGAGGCGTTGAATGGCCTGTTCCGCATCGGAAGCGCTCAACGCGAAGGTGAGTTGACTGCCTTCAGCAACACGTCGAGTCCCTATCGGTACCAGAACGGGGGGCGTGTTGATCACCCGCACTCTCAATGACAGCATCTTTGAAACCACCGTCACACCGTCACCCAGCGAGACCTCCAAATCGTGGCTCCCTTGCTGGGCCAGCGTCGGCATCCATTCGACCACCCCTTGGGACGAGAGAGTCAAACCCTGGGGGCCTTTCAGCAATCGGTAGGTCAACGTTTGGGCCGGGATATCGGCATCCTGACCTCCCAGAGCTATCTTGGAGCTCTTCAAGGCGTCGAATTCCAAGGCTTGGAGAATCGAGAGAACCGGAGGTTGATTGACTTCCCGAACCACGATTTGGATCGAATTGGTGACGCTGAGGTTGGGCTTGCCGTCATCAGTCACCTTGACCCAGATCAGATTTGTTGAAGGCCCTTGAGCTTCAGTGGGCTGCCAGCTGACTTGACCATTGACCGAGATGGTCAATCCCTCAGGCCCGCTCACCAAACCGTAGGTCAGCCTCTGCGCTGGTTGATCGGCGTCGGTGGCCGAGAGCATGAAGCTCACAGAATTGCCCTCGGAAACTCGACGGGGGGCCATCGACGGTAGCTGAGGCGGAGTGTTGATGGGCTCCACGCTGATCTGGAATTGGATCTCTGAAGCGAGCGCTCCATCAGACACCGATACCTGCACCGGATGTGAGCCCAACTGCTGGGTGTTCGGCATCCACTCCAGATTTCCGTCGGCGTTGAGGTTGAGGCCGACCGGACCCTTCAAGAGTGAGTAGGAGAGCCAATGCGAAGGCGTCTCCACATCGTTGGCGTTCAACTTCAGATTCCAAAACTTGCCCGCACCGATGACAACATCCGGCATAGGCGGCCAGAAAGGCGCATCATTCACGGGCGCCAACCAAAGCGTAACTCGGGCTGGTTCGGAAAACTTCTGACCATCGCTGACCCTGTAAACAATAACATCCTGTCCCAGAACATTGGTCTTGGGTGTGTAGGTCAGGTTCGGGGCGAGACCACTGAGGGTTCCTTGAGAAGGCGGGGTAACTATCTCGTAGGTCACCGGTTTCCCTTCCGGGTCAACGCCCACCAAGGTCACGGACATCGCCACATCCTCCGAACCACTCAGTGTGAGTGCCTTGGCCGTCGGCGGTTGGTTGATGGCATTTGGAACCAGAGAAATGCGAACCGGCGCCGACTTGCTCAGTCCGTCATCAACCTCGAACGAGAACCAGTCCTCTGTATCACCTACGCTGGTTGGCTCATAGGTGAAGGTGCTCCCACTGCCTAGCAAGCTTCCTCGCGAGGGTTGTGTCAGGATACGAAACGTCAGCAAATCGCCGTCGACATCCGATCCAGAGAGGGTAATCGAACGCGGAACACCATTGGTAAACTCCAGTCGTTGAGGGATGCCCACTGGGGCATCGTTGACGGCCTGCACCACCCATGAAATCGCGGCGGTTTCAGAAAAATTCACACCATCAGAGATCCGGAAAGCCATCGAGTCGGACCCGTTGAAATCGCCATCCGGCGTGTAAACCAAGTCAGGTGGAGTGCCGGTCAGTTTGCCATGAGCAGGAGCACGGATCACCTGATAGGTAAGCACTGCTCCCTCTGGATCCATGCCCGACAGCGTGAAACCGACAGTTGCATCCTCCCGGACCACGAGACTCTGAGAAAATGCCAGCGGGAGAGCATTTCCCTTCGAAACTACAATCCAGATCGTCTGGGGCTTTGAATCTTTCCGACCGTCATTGGCTACGAAATCCAACTGATCCATTCCGGTGAAACCGGCTTTAGGCGTGTAGACCAGATCGGGCGAGTTGCCGGTGATCGTTCCTTGGCGAGGTGCGGCCACCACTCGATAAGTCAATGGGTCCCCTTCGGCATCCTGTCCGCCCAACCGGAAACCCAACGGCTTGGAAACCTCGGTGGTCAACACCTGACTCAGAGCCACAGGGGCCACATTCGCTGTTTCAACCATGATCCGAACAGTGAGCACCGCCGAATCCAACTGACCGTCATTAACCTTGTATGAAAAAGTATCCTCTCCCGATTGGCCCATATTGGCCGTGTAAACCAAGGCGGGCGGTTTCCCGGAAAGCACGCCTTTCGACGGCGAACCAACCCTCACAAAGTTCAAGGCTGCCCCTTCGGGATCACGGCCGAGGAGGGTAAGCCCGAGCTTCTGACCTTCGACCACCGACAACGCTGGCCCTTCTGCGACCCCGATAGCCACCGGCGCTTGGTTGTTCGGGGGAGGAAGCACCGGATCTACGACAGTCACCAAAGTCGTCTGCTGACCCAAGGTCAGTGTAGCCCCAGGATCTGAACCTGAGAGCAGTTCGAGGGTGGCATTGACGGACTCCGCCGATTCCTGAACGCCATCCACCAACCATCCCAGGTTGACGATCAACCGCGACTGCCCCGGCTCAAACTGAATTGGTATGACACTCGAAGCATAGTCGGCACCGCTTTGGGCCGTGCCCCCGGACAATCGGATCTGGGCGACAATGCGACCTGATGTGCCATTCACCCGCTCCAAGCCCACCGTTACGGGGGAGCCTTCAGTGCCGCGGTACTCGGATTGAGTGAAGCCAATGGCTCCGGTCGCGTCGTTGTCGATCACGCGGATCGATGATTGCCGGACACCACTGATGGCAGCTCCAGAAGGAAAACCGGGCCCCAAAGCCAGGCTGGCTGTCACTGCTCGATCCAAATGGGGAATGGCGTCATCGAGTGGTAGGGAGACCAGATCGATGGGCATTTGGGTGGCACCATCGGCAAATATGAGACTGATAGTATCACGAACCATCACGCCCGTAGCGCCAGTCAATTGGACCAGCACAGTGACCGCCCCATAGCTGCCCCCTTTTCGGATGACTGAGAGCGGTTGAACCACACGTCCGCCCTCCACCACAACGGAAGATGCATCTGAGAACTCGAAAGTACCTGGCTGGACGTTGGTGCCTGTCACATCACCGATGGGAGCCGATGCGATCGCCTGATCCAAAGCATCACCGGTGTAGAGGATCCGGACTTCATCCGCTGATAGCGCCCCTGCGCCGAGTTTGGTGAGGGCACTGGCCGTCTCACCCTGGGCCACCGACTGAGCCTGAGAGAGCGCATTCAAAGCCTCCAAGGGGTTCCAAGAGTTGGCCACAGACTCCTGCTTGGCAGCGTTCTGCTCAGCGACCACTTGAGATACCGCAGCCTTCACTTCGACCGGAACCACGGCCGATACCGCCGCAGCGGCGGCACTGACGGTATCTTGGAGCAACGCTGAGGATCCGAAGTCGAATACAGGGGTATTCGCAATGCGGGCTGCCAGCACCTCGGTGACCGCGGCGTTGGCGGCTCGTGCATCCACAGTGCCCGAGGCGCCATCGATCACGCCGGCCAACAGCGAAATGGTGTCGGCAATCGAAGCACTGGCCAATTGCACCACTGCGGCTTGCGCGTCACCGCGTATCGCTGCCTCGATCGGGTCGAAGGTGGTCAGAGATACCGCGGCCGGCAGTCCCAAGGCGGTCCTGACTTTTTCTTCTGCTGCCGCGGCACTAAGACCGGCTCCCTGACGGGAAATGAGATCCACCATGGTGGTGATGGGTGTGATCACTTGGGATCCTGGCGGAGCCGTCAATTGGCCCACCCGCGGCTGGCCACTCGAAAGATCGATCCCCCCCTCAACCACCAGTCTTCCTTCCGAGGACTCGAGCTTCCCGTTGCTGTTTCGATCAAAGAGGGATGAGTCGAAATCGAGATTGAAGTTGCCGCTCCGATCCGTGGTCGTGGTCGGCTCATCTGAATCCCAATTGCCATCCAAGTCCGCGTCAAACCACACGCGGGCGCCGGCAATGTACCCGTCGATGGCGACACCGTTGAACACGGTCGTCAACAAGGCTGCCTTGGCGTCCACGTTGAACGAGGTCTCTGAGGTATCCACGCCATCGGACACCTCTACGGTGATTTGTTGAGAACTGGGGCGTTGGGACGACCGCGGCAACCAAATCAACCGACCTGAGGCATTGACTGTCATTCCCGGCGGACCGGACTTGAGACGGAAGGAAAGAACCTGGTTCGGAACATCGACATCGGATGCTGAGATCGAGATATCCAACCCCTTGCCTGATTCGGCGACTTGATCCTTCACCGCAGTGATGATGGGAGCATCATTCACAGGCTGGATTTCAATGCTGACGGTCGCAGCAGAGGAAACCACCGCCCCGTCATGAACGCGGAACTGAAACGAATCGCTTCCGTTATAATTAGGGTTGGGTTGATAAATCAGGTTAGGGGGAACTCCCTTGAGCGTTCCATTAGACGGAACCGTGAGCAGCGTGTAGCTCAACGTCGCCCCCTCCACGTCGGTACCCGCCAAAGTGATGGCTTTGGGCACATCCTCATCGGTGGTCACCGTTTGGGCTGTCGCCACCGGAGCATCGTTCACCGCTGCGATGGTAATCGCCACTGTCGCCACAGCGGAATCCAAGGTCCCGTCATTGACATTGAAGGTGAACGAATCCGAACCGCTCACATTCGCGTTCGGCGTGTAGGTCAGGTTGGGCACCGTCCCACTCAAGACACCTTTCGTCGGGGCACTCACCACCGCATAGGTCAGCGTCGATCCTTCCACATCAGTTCCCGCCAAAGTAATGGCCTTCGGCACATCCTCATCGGTGGTTACGGTTTGAGCGGTCGCCACCGGCGCATCGTTCACCGCTGTAATCGTGATCTCCACCGTTGCCACCGCGGAATCCGAAACCCCGTCATTGACGCGAAACGTGAATGAATCAAGACCGGTCGCATTGGCCTTGGGCGTGTAGATCAGGTTGGGCGCCGTCCCACTCAAGACACCCTTCGTCGGCGCGGTCACACCCGCATACGTCAACGTCGCACCCTCCACGTCGGTGCCCGCCAACGTGATGGACTTGGGCACATCCTCATCGGTGCTCACCGCTTGAGCCGTCGCCACCGGAATCGCATTCGCCGGGAGAATTTGGATGGACACCGTAGTCAATGGAGAATTGGCCAACCCATCATTCACACGGAACGTCAATTGATCCGATCCCAACTGATCCGGGTTCGGCCGGTAGGTGAGATTCGGCGGCGTGCCAGTCAATTGCCCCTTCGTGGGCGATCCGACCAAGAAGAACTTCAAAAGGTCTCCATCGCGATCACTGCCACTGAGAACAATTCCCAACGAGTTTCCTTGGATCACCGTCAGCGATTGGGAGGATGCCTCAGGTGGCCAATTCACTTTCCGAACCACTACCGTGAATGATCCGTTCGCGTCCAGGACGCCATCGGAAACACGAACTTGAACCGGGTAGCTTTGCCCTCCTTGAACCTCGGTCGGAGTCCAACTCAACAATCCATCGGGTGTCACCTTCATGCCTGCCGGGCCAGACACCAACCCGAAGGACAAAGGTTGTGCTGGAAGGTCGGCATCGGTGGCCTCCAGTTGCAGTTTCAACTCCGTTTCCTCATCGACCAAAGCCTCCGCAAGCCCCCGGAAAACCGGTTTTGACCCTGATGGGTTGGCCACTGGAACGCTCATGCTGGTCACTGGAGTCAAGGTGCCCGCCGATGATTGGTAGATCTGGCTCAATCCGAACTGAGGATCGGCACCGGGATTCACCGAATCGTCGGGAATCAACGTCATCTGGAAAATCGATTGTCCCTTGGCGCCAACCGAATCCAGCGAATTGGCCACTGCGGACACGGTTCGAGTTGTCGCGTTCTCCGAGACGAGGGCCGCCACCGAGGATTTGGCGAAGTCGCCCAAAAAGCGGGGTTCGCGCGGAGACGGCGCCAAACGGAGATGAGCCGGGTAAGCGACCTTGAACTGGACGCCGTTGATGGGTTGGGGCAAGTCCGCGATCGTGAGCGTCAACTGCAGGTATCGGGTCGATGCCGACTCGACGATCCAAGACTGGTCCAGGCGCAGGGACAACGCCTGAGCCTCACGCACGGTGTAGAGTATTTCCTGAGAATCTTTACCCCCCTCCGGATCTTCGACTTGCGCGGTGAAACGCCCCTGCCCCACTGCCACGTCCTGACCGGGATTCCAGCGGACGAGTCCGGTTGCAGAGACGATCATTCCTGCAGGGGCTCCCACCAACGAATACTTCAAATCACCCGCGGGACTCTCGAGGTCGCTGGCGACGAGTTGCAGTTCATTGGCCCTGGAACGGAAAAATTCCACCGTTGAAGTCAGTGTAAAACGGGGACGCGTATTGTTGGATTGAGCAACTGAAACAACCACCCGGGAATCTGCCTGAGTCTCGAATTGAAACCCATCGACCGTGGTTTTGAGGTTCTTCAAATCCACTTCAACGGAACTTCCTGAGACAATCACGGTGCCCGTGGGAATCAGAACCAACTGAAAGAGGGATTCACCCGCAGACACGGGTACCGACGCGAAATAGCCGAATTTGATGACCTCAGAACCATCGTCCAAGGCTTTCACATCAGCCAATAGGTTGGCTCCCTTCGAACTGTCCGTCACCGTGACCTCAGAAGCATCCCCCACTCGAAACGCCGCCCCGGATATTTGAATGGAACCACTGACGCCGACCAACGACTTGGACCCGGAAGCCAATTTGCAGACCAATTTGATCTGCCGTGACTCGGTGGTCACCGGGCCACTCGAAACCACGACCACCTGACCCAAGGCACTAGGTGCCGCGATGCCTAACCACCCGATAACGCACCCCATCAGCACACCCATCCATCGCCGCGTTGAGTGGAAGGTATTCGGTTTCATGTTCACAGAGCTTCGGATTTCAATTCGGCATCCCCGCGAGCTGTCATTGTGTCCCCAAACCGGGAACCGTTGAGGCGGATCGAGGGATTCCTGGCGGTGATAGGGAGGGAAACGGATTCAGTCTTCGATCAAGCAGAACGTCCGCGCACCCAAAGGTGCGCGGACGTTCCCGTATCGGTTATTTATTGGTGATCCCCTGCCCTCCAACCACGCGGACGCTCCGGTAGAAACCGCCCTCGGAACCGTCGGACTTGACCGGGATCAGCTCGAGATCACCACTGGCTGTGTGCCGTTCGATCTCCTGCCAACGGACAAGATCCGTGGAGGTCTGAATGGAGTAATCCACATTCGGGATACCTCGGATATTCAGATAAAGACCCGACGCCTGCCTCACCAAACCGATGGACTCGACCAACGTCGGGATCACTGGGAAGTCCACTTCGGTGGGTTCCACAACTGCATTGGCCAGATCGAAGCCGTTCTTGCTGAAGGACCATTGCTGCAAAGAAACCGATCCACCGAACTCCACACCTCGTTCCGGCTGGACCTCCAAGGTGATACCGTCTGTACCGGCCGCTTGAGACATCAAGTAGGAGATCCGGGTATAGGCCCGCGAATCACGCACATGCGTGGCGACTGAAATAAGGGCACCGCCCGAATTCTGCCCCAGGATCGTGACACTCTTTTCAGAGATCACCCAAGAGGCGGGATGAAGGAGAGTCACCACACCGGCGCGTGCCTTGGCCTGAGCGGAACCCGAAGCAATCCTGAATCCGGAACTCCGCTTCTCCACCGAGGAGCCACCTAGGGTTCCCGAGGTCACCGATCGAGCCAAGACCGCAGCGGGTCCCGAGCCCGGCGACGACAAGGGGCCTGCCAGTGTCTGGATCGGATCCAGACCCACGACGATACGAAGCACACTGGTGACGTCACCGGAGTCGATGCTATCGCTGGCATTGAGGTCATTCTGGACGACATCCCACGGCTCGGTGGGATCCAACCGGACCAGTTTGCGCTGGATCAGGTAGGCATCGCCCACGTCGATCAGGTCATTGCCGTTGTTGTCACCCACATAGGTCCGGCGTTGGATTTCCACCTGAGCGGCCGCGTTGCCGTTACCAAAAGCGTGGGCTTTACCGCGGGCATCGCTGGTATCTTCAATCGCTGCCCGGATCTGGGTGCGGACGGTCTCGGGCACGCTCCGGGCGCGGAAGCGAATCTCGGCCAAATCGGCCACTCCACCCGGAAGCGTCTTGCCCGAGGCCGAAGACAAAGAGATGCGGATCTCGCCGGGTTTGTCCACGTTGGCCAAGACCACCGCACCCGGCAGCGAAACCTTTAGCGAATCCTTGAAAGTCACCTGAGGCGAATTGAGGTAGGTCGGATCGTAGGTCAGCGCAAAGGCCATACCCGAGACATCGCCCGGAGTCTCCAACCCCAGCGGCACCACAAGTTCCTGGCCATCCTTGATGGTTCCCAACGTGCCCAGAATCGGGCGCCGCAGGGGAGTCCATTCGATGGTTCGCTCGATCGTGGTCGAGTTTCCGGAGGCGTCCGTGGCCACTACTGCAAACCGAGTCGTGCTGTTGGTCAGTCGGTCTGCAACCCGGTAGGTATACACCCCACCCGCCAACAGCATGTTTGCAGCGAAAACACCATCTCGAAGTAGTTTCACCGAGACAACTCCGGAGTTATCCGAAGCCGATCCCGAAACGGTGATGCGCTCGTCCGTGATCGACCCGCTCTCGGGCGAAACTACCGTCAAGTTGGGAGCAACTGCCGGCACCTTCACGAGGAATGAGCGGGTCGACTGCAGCCCCTTGGGATCGCGGATTGCAAGCGTCACCCTTTCGATGCGATCGCCAAGCCCTTCGGACGCCAACCAGCGGAAGGCGAGCTTGCCGCCTTTGTGGAGCCCATCCTGACTCAGCTGAATCTGGCCACCGGACGGCCCATCCACGACCAACGCCTCCAAGATCTGAACTGGGAGGTCCGAGTCATCGGCCTCGAACGGCACCTCGAGAATCGAGCCCGCGGCCACCACAATGGGTTCGGTCGGAGAGGCCGAACCCACCAATTCAGGGGCAAGATTGACTTCCTGCACTTCAACTCGGAACTCGATCACCTGGATACCCAGCACATCACCGTTCTCCGATCGGAGCATGGCCCTCAGTTGAACCTTCGGGTTCGAGGGGCCATCCGCTTCAGTGGTGATCCAGCTCACCCCAAAACTCTTGTCTGCATTCTCGACCACCCTCAATGCAGTCGGTCCCTCGACCACCTGGATCTCGACACGGGAATCGGTCTGCAACCGATCCAAGATCAGGGAATACGACTGGCCTTCCTCAAGAGTCTGGTTGGCGTTCTGGCCTGACCGGACGGACACGAGGGCCGTCTCCGGTACAATGCGGGGTTCGAAGACCAACGGTTCGTTCCCGGCCACCACCTCGATCGAGGAGCGAATCACATCCGCCTCGGGCAGTCCCAGCGGGCGCAGCCAACGGTCGAAATGGAACCCGGACTTCACATCAACCGCGGCCTTCACCGTCTGCCCCAAGCCCACCAACGCAACGGAGGGGGTGAGGTTCACGGACACACCAGCCGAATCCACCGCGCGGAGCGAGGTCCAATCGGTCGGCAGTTCCTTGAATACGGCACTGACTTGGTACGGACGATCTGCCACCAGCACCGCCGTGCTCCCGCGCAAGACTGGTCCAGTGCCAGTCGGCGGCAGCCTGAAATTCGAGGCCGACATCGGATCCGTCTCCCAGTTCATGCTGTCGCCGAGCACCGAGCTTCCGAGGGTTAGGGCCACCGATCCGGACTGCCCAACCGCCTTGAAGAGTCGCACCCGGACATAATAGCCCTGACCCGCCTTGAGACTGAGTCTCGGGCTGGTGGTACCGAGTCCAGAAATATCCGATGCCACCGTGCTCATTCCGGCCAACGGGAAGTCGTCGCCATCGGCCGCCACACGAACCAGATTTTCAGCCTTGGCATCCGGTGAAATCCACAACTCGGCAAAACCCTCCGACTGGACCTTGAATTGGTAGAAGCTATTGGCCGGCGGATAGAGGATACCCGACAACTCGACCGTCATGGCCGGGCTGATGTTGGTGGATCCCTCCGGCAGATCCGAGTAGGCCCACTGGAACGCATCGCGATAGGAGGCTCGTTCAAATCGGACCGGCACCTGCGGACGGTTGTCATCGCCGCCATAGCCGAACGACTGGCTCACCTGGATCTGGTTTTGCGCCACTTCCTGAATCGACCAATTGCCCAGATGGCGACCTGCTTCGGGGACCGCATAGAAATAGCCAGTCTTAGCGGCCGAGACAGTGGCTCCCGAAAGATCGGTCTGGATCGCACCGCCAACCAATCCACCTTGGATCGAAATTGTCGTCTCAAAAACAGCTTCCACGGACATCGACGAATCCATCACCAATGTCAGCGGGTTCTCCGTCGGTTGGGCAACGCTCTGCCCCGTCACCTTCCAAGCTTTGAACACGAAACCGGGCCGTGGATCGGCACGGAGAGTCACCTGGGTCCCTTGCAGGAGTCGGTTCCCCACGGCGTTGAGTTGCGACAGGGTCGGTTGCACACCGACAATGGAACCGCCGCGATCCACTCCATCAACCAGAGTTAGATTGTAAGCAGGAATCGCCTCGAATTCAGCCTCGACCTGTCGGTCACCATCGACGGTGAAGTTCAGCAACGAGGACGTCTCCCCGGCAAAGCCCTTCCAAGCCTTGATGCGGTATCCATAACCAGGGGTCGCCAGAGCGCGAATCGTCGCACCCGCAGCCACCTGATAACCGCCGGATTGAGGCACCGTGTAATCCGATGCAGCGACCTCCACTTGGACCGAGCCGCCCACCAGGTTACCCGCGGTCGACACTTGGAACAGCGGAACCACCGTCACCGGCAATTCGACACTCTTGAGATCCACACCAGCCACAGTGGCCTCGGCGGAAATCTGATAAGTCCCAAGGCCCAATGCACGCACCTCACCAGACTTCAGGCTCATCGGCTCCCGACCGCCCCCAAGATTGATTTTCCAGAGTTGGTTCCCAGCACTGGAACGCACTGCGATGGACGCGCCACCAAACACTCGAGCCCCCGAAGCTCCGGCTTGTTCATAGGGCACATCATTGACCAACAGCACAGGAGAACCTGCGGGCCGGGAGACCACACGAATCGGGGTCCCAACCAGAACTCCGGCTCCATTACGGGCCGTCCATCGATAATAACCGCTGGCCGCAGGCGTGATCGGATCAAAGACCGGCAGCCCGCTCGGCGAAAGCGAATCGGCCGACACAGGCGACCATGGCCCAGAGGCATCCGCCGCGAACTCCCAAGTGAGTGTCGCCCCAGACTCTGGCACCAGAGCGGTGCCCAGGAAGAGTCGTCCACCCGCCTCGACGGCCAGATCTGCTGGATTGAATCCGCCCACGTAGGGAGCGAATCCGGAATAGGGTGCCACTCCCAGAGCTGTCACCCCCAGGAACTGAGGGCTCTTGATGCGCGTTCCGTCGGCCACGAGCAATCGAGACGGCTGATTGCCATCATCCATGAAAGACACCGATTGCCCGTTCCCATCGTAGAGCCAGATCTGGGTACCGCTGGCGGTCAACGAAGTCACATTGGACAAGGCCTCGATGGTGCTCTTCACCTGAGGATCGATGGTTCCCCAGACCACCACCTTGCCATTCGAGCGCAAGCCGAAGGCCGCCGATCGAGACAAGGCCACTTGGATGAAATCATTGATCCCGGCGGGGATCGTGGTCTGACCGAGATGATCGGTTTCTGGATACCCCACAACACTGCCATCCCTACGGAGGAACAACAGGGACGAGGTGTTGATATTGGCGGCCACTTGCGAGACCGACTCGGCTTTGATCGTGCTCAATGCCGGAGCGTTGATTTTCCGGTAAGCCTTGATACTTGGCTTCGACAAATCGGTGTCATCGTTGACCAGTGAATAGACCCTGTTGGTCAATCCCGGCGCTTGGGAGACATACCAGTAGCAGTTGGCCCCACCCATTCCCTCATCATACACAAGGCGGAACCCGTAGACGCCACCTTGAGCCACCTCAAAACTGAATTCGGTATCCGCTGCACCACGGCCCGCGTTGAACTCGCCCAAATAGGGCCAAGATTCTTTTTCAGCAAGATCACGCCCCACGGAAACCCGGAAACTATCATCCGAATTGACCACCATGGAATAACGGCCCGCTGCCAGTTCCAACCATGTGACGACCTCCATCGCCATGTTGTCGGTATGACCTTCCTTGCCGGGAATACCCGGGAATTGGCGATCACCAGAAAAGTCCTGATTGTAATAAATCGACTTCTTTTCCCAATAGGAGCCATCGGCCTCGAAGGAGGTCTTGGCGGTGTCGATGATGTTCTCGTAGAGCTTGCCCGTCGCGGCATTCGTCAAGACGCCTGCAATTTGCGCCTCAGCCCTGGCATTGCCATTTGGCAGCCAACCGTTCGACTGACTGGCCTGGAACATGCGAACGTTGAATCCTCGTTCAGCGGGGTCTACGACCGACAAGGGATATCCCATTTCCGGCGTAATGATTGCGGGGGTCAACGGTACCGCACCCAAGCCACCACCGCGCAGTTTGATGGGCAGTGCCAGACCATTGCTCCTCAGGAACACGACATGAGTGGCACCCGCGACCATGCTGGTGATGTCGCGAGGCAGGATACCCAGGTTGATACCGGCAATTCCCTGTCCCCAACCCACCACCGAACCATCGTCCTTCAGGGCCAGGCTGTAATTGGCCCCGGCGACGACCGAGCGCACTCCAGACAACCCGGCAGGCACGGTCACCTGACCAAAGCGGTTGTCGCCCCAAGCCTCCACGGAACCGTTCAAGCGAAGCGCCAGCGCGTGGAAGGTCCCCAACGACACCTGAACGAAGTCATCACCGGCCGGCAGCGATTGGCTCTGCGCCAACGACGTGCCGTTGCCCACCAACCGACCGAACTCCCGGGCATTGAGATCATTCTCAAAGACCGCCGTCACCTGACGGGCTGCGCTCATCACGAGGCTCAGCTCCGGTGACGTCGGAGTATCGAGCGTCACCGCGCTCTCCCATCGGACAAACCGAGCCCCCGATGCCGGCTCAGCCTTCAAGCGTACCGTCGAACCCGGGAAGTGGATCGAGTCCGGAGGATTCGACACCACACGACCCCGACCGGACACCTGAGTCGCCAAAGCGACACCCTCAATGAACTGAGGACGCACCGTGGTGACTGATCCCGCTTGGTTGGGCAGGAAGAATTGGATTTGTTGCTGAGTCGAAACCAACGGCGATTCCCATCCCGTGAAGAACCATCCAGGGTCCGCGACCGCCTTGGCTGTGACCGAGGCCCCCGGATTGAACAAGTTCTTCGCGGGAGTCACCGTCACCAAGCCTCCGACCGGAGTGCCCAGATCAATGGCCACAAATCCCGGGGTCGACGCCGTGAGCGAAACGAAGCTGGCGCTGACCTGTATGGCCGGCTTTGTCACGGCAATCTCCGTCGGCGACAGGGTCAGACCGGTCAGGCCCGAGATGTTCACATTGAAGCGTTGGAACCCATATCCGTCTGCAGGGGTTGCCGTGAGACGCACTTTGGATCCGTACTCATACAGCGTCACCGCCGGAGTGGCCGTCAGTGATCCATTACCCGCAGGAACCGACAACGCCACCGTCGTAGCGAAGATCGGTTTGATCCGCAGATCGGAAGTCGGAGTCACCGAAACCACCGGGTCGGTGCCCGTGACATCACCCGACCACCGAACAAAGGTCCAACCCGCCGCCGGCTCTGCCGTCAATTGAACCGATTGACCGGCAATGATGCTGTAGCCCGTCGCACCGGTGACTTTACCCACTCCGGCGACATCCAAGCCCGGCAACTCGGACCAGACTCGGAGACCTCCGCGTTCCACGTCGCCCACAAATCGGGCCCCTTCATTGTAGAAACGACCAACATCGGAATCGTAACCCGGCAAGCCTCCCTTGCGGGCAAACAGCAACAACGAGGCTTCATTCGGATTCTGGTCCCACTGGAGAATTTCGATGGGATAGACACCAGCCCGCGGGAATCGAAGCACGGACATGCGTGTATCCCGCCAAGTCTCCCAACCTCCTTGCCATTCGGCATCACCCACCTTGAGCCGGAACGGACCGCTGAAAACGACTCCGAAGGTCCAAGAACCTGGCTCAGGAATCTCGACATATCCGCCAGCCTTTACCACGAAGGGCACTTGGGCACTGCCCTCAGCCTGACTACCTCCGGGGTATGCCCGATTCTCCTGTAGCCAATTGTCGGGGTTACGCCCGCGGTAATTGATGTAAGGCACCGTCTCGCTGAACGCCTGCACGGAACTCGAAGGGAGAGAGAAAGCGCCCACGGCTGATTCGAGACTGGCTGTCATGCCGTTGGTTCCGTTTCCACTGCTCACCAAGCGGGTAACCTTCCATCCGGGCTGATTCGGAGCTTCGGTTCCCGTAATCCTGAAGATGGGCAGCGTCCTGAACCGAGCCCCAATCGAAAGATCCTTGGTGACAATCACCTCGGTGGTCGCACCTGATCCAGAAACACCCTCCCAACCGGCAAACTCAAAGCCCGGTGCAGCCTTGGCCGCGGCGCTGATGACGTCACCCTGAAGGTAGCGGGTCTTGGCAGGGCGCAACTCCACGACACCCTCGCCGGCTGATATTTGTGAAGTGACCGAGAAGGTGTGAACCACCTCCAACTCCAGCACCAAACTCTTCACCAAATTGCCAGAACCCGAGTCTGCCCCGGCTTTCACTGTGTAGGTTCCCAGACCCAAGTCGATATCGGTGGTCGGCGTGTACTCAAAGCTCGCGATCGTAGGATCCTCGCCTTCGGTGCTGTAATACATTGAAGCACCCTCAAGCCGAGTGCTCAGGGTGACCTTCGCCCGGTCACCCACTTTCAAGCGAACGACTTCTCCCGGCATCCCGTTCACCGGGACCCCATTGACCACAACTTGCGGTGTCCCACTCGGAACCACTGCAACGGCGATCTCAGGCCCCACGTCGGAACCCATGTCATTGGAAGCCAACAACCGGTAGCGCCCAGCGTCAGCACTCACCACTGATGCTATCCGCAGGCGTCGAGAGGTCTGGCCGGCAACGGCGCTCCAGGTCACATTCGCCCCGGAACCGGAGGCCTTTTGCCACTGCCAACGTGATCCATTCCGGGTCTCCAAGCCCAAGCCCAAAACCAACTCATCGCCCACTTCCAATTGCCGAGAAGGGGATTCACTACCCACGATCTCAGGAGCCAATCCTGAAATGGGGACAATCCCGATAGATGCCTGCTGCCCCGCCGTAAGACTAAAGCTGCTAGCGCTTCCTTGCGGCATCGGGGTACCCCAAGGAGCATCTCCAAACGTCGCCACAGCACCCGATGTGTTTTCGATGAGGATGTGATACCAACCTCCAACGATTCGATTCACTCCAGTGAGGTTTTTTACATAATCCTTGATTCCACTCCAATCATAGCCCCACGCCACAACCGAACCGTCTTTCTTTACAGCATAGGCACTGTTTTCCGACAACGCGATCGCGACATTATCTTTGGAATTAAACACGAACGAGTTGGTGGATGACGGAAGACGACCTGTCCAATCGTTTTGATCACGATGGTATGCTAGTATCTGACCATCGTTACGAAGACCCAAGAATAAGTTGATCGTGGGATATGAAGCAATTTTGACGATATTCCTCCATTGGATGGTATCAGCATGGCCAATGCCTACCACGGATCCATCCGACTTGAGAATGATCGAACCCGACTCACCCGCTGCAATATCTACCGCATCGCGAATCGCTGCTGCACCAGCGTATATATTCCAATCACTCCGCCCCCAATAGGCCACGGTTCCGTCACCCTTCAATGCCAAACTCTGGACATTACCTGCGGCGACTTTAGTTACTCCGGTCATCCCTGCTGGGACTGTTGTTACATTGTTATTGCCATTGGCATTACCCCAAGCCACCACCGTTCCATCGACCTTGAGAGCCAAGGCATGATTGTTGCCGATGGATACCTGAATATAGTCTGAGCCAGCCGGAATAGCTGCTATAGGAGAATCATTACGTCCCCAATACACCAAACTTCCAGCCACCGGCACATCAGGCAGGTTCTCGAAGACCGCCTTCAGGCTGGAATTCGAACCGAGAGTCACCGTCCGGCTGGTGTCCCCTTCGCCAGCTCCCTCCCAACGCACGAATTTGGCCCCGTAAGCCGGCGTCGCTGTAGCCGTCACCACGGTGTCCTTGTAGTACAGAGGTGCCGACGGAGTGACCGATATGCTGCCTCGTCCGATGACCGAGGTGTTCAATCTCACTCCCGCCACAAAGGTCGCACCCACGGCCTGAGCACTTCCGGCTTCACCCTCAATCGTAATAGTTCTGCTCAGAGCACGACTGGTTCCAGCAACACCATCCCACGCGTCCAAAAGGTAGCCCTCAGCAGGCACTGCAGTGAGGGTCACTTGATCCCCTGCCTTGAACACGTTCTTGGCAGGCGTCACCTGCACGTAGCCACCATCCACGGGGTTCACAGAAACACTGATCAAAGATTCGGCAACCAATCCCTTGAATCGAGCATTCACCGTCGGAGAGGCCTTATCCACCCGGAATGTCGCTGGTGCAAAGGTCTTGCCTTGGAGCGCAGCAACATTTCCTCCGAAGACCTCAAAACCATAGCCGGCGACCGCATCAGCATCCAATCGCACCACCGTGCCGTATTCATAGGCGGCCAGATCTGGCACAGCAGTGAGACGACCGTGAACGGCGCCGGTAGCATCATCCCCAATCACACTCAGTTGCAGGGGAGTCGTGTACACCGGCTTCACCCGGAGATCACTCGTCGGGGTCACCGTGATCGTCGGAGAAGTCCCACTGACATCACCTTCCCAACGCACGAAGGTCCATCCCGAGGCAGGCTCCGCCTTCAGTGTCACCGATTCCCCAGCAAACACGCTGTAGCCAGTGCTGCCAGTCACGGTACCCACTCCGGCAACATTTAGATTGGGCAACTCGGTCCAAACACGAAGGCCTCCACGATCCACGTCACCCACGAACCGTGCGCCTTCCGAATAAAACCGCCCCAGATCATTGGCATAACTGGCTCCAGCACCAGCCCTTGCGAAGAGCAGGATCTGCGACGTGCCCGGATTCTCATCCCACTGAATCAGTTCAATCTCATAGAAGCCTGCCCTCGCGAACTTGAACTCATTAACCCGACCATCCCGCCATGTGTCCCAGCCTCCGAGCCATTCATTGTCTCCCACCCGCAGGCGGAACGGACCGCTGAACATCGCGCCGAAGGTGTAGGTTCCGGGAGTAGGAATCTCGACAAACCCCGAAGCGCGCATCGCGTACTTCGGTTGTTCAGAGTCATTGGCCTGGCTTCCACCAGGAAAGACCCGATTGGCTTCCGGCCAGTTATCGAACGGCGTTTTGCCACGATAACTGATGAACGGAGCTACCTCGCTGTAGAATTGCGCTTCTGCACTGGTCTTGGCCAATGCAGCTAGTGCCGTGTTGATGTCGCCCGTAATGGTCACCGGCTTGGCACCATCCACCACCCGAACCACCTTCCAACCAGATTGGCTGGGAGATTCCACCCCGCTGATCCGATAACTCGGCCGCACGGTGAATTTGGCCACAGGCGAAAACACCTGATTCATGGTCAAGGAAACCTCTGCTCCTGTGCCGCTCACCCCATCCCAACCCGCAAACTCGAAACCCGGCGCAGGGGTGGCCTTCACCGTTACAACCTCATCCTTCAGGTACTTAGGCTTGCTCGGGGTGATCGTGATGGAACCTTCCCCCTGTCCAACGGTGACGGAGAGCGCGTAAGTGGGTACAACCTCCAACTCCAAGGTCAGGCTCTGGACCATCACCGTATCCGTAGTCCTCGCAACGCCCGCCCGGAACTTGTGCGTTCCCAAGCCGAATTCCACCGCTTCTGTGACCCCAAGGGCGGTGCTGGAGAAACTCACCGGAGCTCCACCCAATGAATACCGGACCTGACCATCGACCATTCGTGAGCTCACTCGGACAGCTGCCGCATCACCCACCCGCAGCTTCACCGTGTCGCCGGGCAAACCTGCAATCGGAGATCCATTGACAGAAATCAGCGGAGTCCCCGAGGGCACCACCACCACCGTCGATTCTGGACCGTAATCCGAACCATTGTCATTCGAGGCAACCACCCGATACCGACCGGCATCCGTGCTGACCACAGAATCGATCTTGAGACGACGAGAAGTCTGATCGGCGAGAGCGCTCCAACCGGATTGCGCAGCCTTCTGCCACTGCCAGCCGGTTGCAAGTTTGCCCTCCAATCCCAAACCGAGGAGCAACTCGTCATCCACTTCCAACTGAACCGCTCCGCGCTCGGTGCCGACGATTTCCGGTGCCAAACCAGACACTGGAATGATGGCCACTGAGAATTCCTGAGAAGCGGTGGCTTGAGAGGCCTTCGAGGCCGTCGGCGGCACTCCTCCCCAGGTATTACCGTACGCAGTCCAAACGCCGTTCTGGTCCAACACAAGGATATGTGATTGGCCGGCCTCGATCCTGCGAATGCCTTTGAGCGAATTTGCCTGTGTTTTCAGGTTCCACCAGTCCCCGTTCCACGCGACCACGGTGCCGTCCGCCTTGACGGCGAACACGTTCTCTTGGGACGAGGCGATTTGAACCACATCCTTCAAGTCTGCAGGCACTGTCAGTTTGTCGGCGCCATTCCAGTTATCACGATGATACGTGAGAACCGTCCCTCTGCGGGTCAGTCCAAAAAACTGATCCTGGTTTGGATTCCCAGCAATCTGAACAATGTCCTTCCAACCCTTCTCTTGAATGGTATTGGCATGGCCCAAACCAACGACAGTACCGTCACCCTTGAGAACAACCGCCCCGTTCTGACCTGACACCACAGAAATGCCATCCCGCACCTGGGATGCATCGGCAGGCATGTTGCCCCAACGGTTTCCACCCCAGTGCACCACGGTGCCATCCGTTTTAAGCGCCAAACTGTAGCCGTTGCCACCCGACACTTGACGGACATCCGTCAAACCGGCCGGCACCGTTGTCACATTGTCACCGCCATTGGCCCAACCCCAGGAAAACACCGTTCCGTCCACGCGCAGAGCAACCACATGATTGACTCCCGCAGATACCTGAACGAAATCCGACCCGCTCGGGATCTTCTCGACACCCCATTCGGCCTTGCCCCAGTGCACCAAACTTCCAGCCACCGGGACATCGGGCAGGTTCTCAAAAACCGCCTTGAGGCTGGATGTCGAACCGAGAGTCACCGTCCGAGTGGTGGTTCCTTCGCCTGGCCCCTCCCAACGCACGAATTTGGCCCCGTAAGCCGGCGTCGCAGTCGCCGTCACCACGGAGTCCTTGTAGTACAGAGGTGCCGACGGAGTGACCGAGATGCTGCCTCGTCCGGTGACGGATGTATTCAACCGCACTCCAGCCACAAAAGTCGCACCCACCATCTGGGCGCTGCCGGCGTCACCAGCAATCGTCATCGTGCGGGTCAATGACCGACCTTCAGCTCCGGTCCATGCATCCAACAGATAACCTTCCGCAGGCACTGCAGTCAGGGTCACTTGATCCCCTGCCTTGAACACATTCTTGGCAGGTGTCACCTGTACGTAACCACCCTGCGCCGGATTCACCTGCAGACTGATCAGTTGGGTCCCCAGAGGGGTGAACTCAGCCTTGACCTGCGGATTTGCCTGGGCCACGACAAATGTCGCTGGGGTGAACGCCCCATTTTTCACCGCAGCAATGTTCCCGGTGAACCTCTGGAAGCCGTAACCGGGCTCGGGCGACGCCTCCAAACGCACCACCGCCCCATACTCGTATCGAGGCAAGGCCGGCACGGCTGCCAAGCTGCCACCGGTTCCGGCACTCAACTGCAGCGCCGTAGAGAACACCGGCTTGATGTTGAGATTCTTCTCGGGCTTCACCGAGATCGTCGCGTCCGTGCCGCTTACATCACCCTCCCAGCGCACAAAGGTCCATCCCGCCGCCGGTTCGGCCTTCAGGGTCACTGAATCTCCGGCATAGACACCGTATCCACTGCTCCCGCTAACGGCACCCACCCCAGCCACATTCAAGTCAGGCAGCTCAGCCCACACGCGAAGCCCGCCCCGGTCCACATCACCCACAAACTTGCCGCCGTTGTTCCAGAACGAACCCGGATCTTCATCATTGTCCTTACGACCACCCGCACGGGCCATCAGCATGAAAAGACTGCTGCCTTCTAGGGTGTCCCAAGCGACCAATTCGATCGGATAAACACCAGCCTTCGGGAACTTGGTGGTGAACACTCGTCCATTATTCCACATGTCCTCTCCAGTCATGGAGTTTTCCTGATCTCCCACCCGCAAACGGTAGGCCCCGCTGTTCCGAATCATGAAGGTCCAAGTTCCTGCGTTGGGAATCTCCACGAACCCATTCGCCCGCAGAGCCGCTTTCTTCTCCTTACCTTGCCGAGGCTTGGCATCACCCGGGAATGGGAACTCCCATCCATCAAACCATCCCGGATCGAAATTGCTCCGGCTGTTATAATAAATGTAGGGGACTGTAGCCGGGTAGAACGCAGCCTCGCCTGCGCCCTTGCCCAGCAGATCCAGGGCAGACGCCAGAGAAGATTCCAAGGTCGCGGTGCTGCCATCCTCGATGGCGGCCCGCACGACGTTCCAACCCGCCGTCGAAGGCCCGCTCAAACCGCTAATCCTGTAGGTGGGCTTCACGGCGAACTTCGCACCCACCACAAGGTTTTTTGAAGCAGTCAATACAACCTCCGCGGAGGACGAATCCACACCGGTCCAACCGGCGAATTCAAATCCCGGGTCCGCCACCGCTTTCAACGTCACCGTCTCCCCTTCAAGATACCGGGTTTTCGACGGGGTAGTGATGACCGTACCTTCGCCTTGAGCAATAGTCGTCGTGACCGTGAAAGTCGGCACCACCGACAGTTGGACAGTCACTCCAGGCAACAGGCCTTCTGTCCCGCTCCCAACAACTCCCGCCCGCACCGTGTAGGAACCCGGCTCCAGACTGAGCGCCGTCACATACTGATCACTTCCCGCGCTAGGATCACTCCCGTCGAGCGTGTAGCGCACATCGCCACCCACTTTCCTGGTCGTGATACGCACCGTGGCTTGATCGCCCACCTTGACCTGGGCCACCTGACCCGGAACACCATTCACCACCACTCCGTTTACCGAGATGATCGGCGTGCCGGAGGGCACCACCACCAGCGCCGATTCAGGCCCGGAATCCGATCCGTTGTCGTTCGAGGCAACCAACCGATAACGTCCTGCATCGGAACTAACCACGGAGGCAATTCGCAGGCGCTGGGAAGTCTGGCCAGCGAGATCGCTCCAGCCTTCCTCTGTAGCCTTTTGCCACTGCCAACGGGTCCCGTTTCGGGTATCCAATCCCAAGCCCGAGATCAATTCATCACCGACCTCCAACTGACGAGCAGCTTCGTCATTACCCACGATCTCAGGTGCAAGGCCTTGGATAGACGCAATGCCAATGGACGCCTGCTGACCCGCAGTCAGCCCGAAAATGGAAGCAGCGCCCGAGGGCATCGATGTGTTCCAGGGTGCATCGCCAAAGGTGGTGACAACACCCGCAGTGTTTTCGATGAGCAAATGATACCAACCACCGACGACACGATTCACTCCTGTGAGGTTTTTAACGTAGTCTTTAGCACCACCCCAATCATTGCCCCACATCACCACTGTGCCATTGCTCTTTACGGCATAGGCACTCTGCTCGGAAAGCGCGATACCCACGACATCCCTCAACCCCTGTGGAATGGAAAGGCGGTTCTGCCACTCATTGCCGTCCCGATTATAGGCCACCACCGTTCCATCTTTCTTCAAACCCAAGAACGTGTTCTGAAGAGGATACGCCGCAATCTTGACGATATCCTTCCATTGGATTGTATCAGCATGACCAATACCCACCACAGATCCGTCCGACTTGAGGATGATTGAACCGGATTCACCCGCAGCGATATCCACTGCATCGCGGATAGCCGCGGCAGCATTGTAAAGATTCCAATCCGTCTTTCCCCAATACGCCAACGTACCGTCACTCTTCAAAGCCAAGCTTTGAACATTGCCTGCAGCAACTTTTACAACACCAGTCAATCCGGCCGGCACCGTAGTGACATTGTTGTTGCCATTGGCATTACCCCAAGCCACCACGGTTCCATCTACCTTAAGGGCCAACGCATGGTTGTTTCCTATCGATACCTGGATGAAATCAGAGCCAGCTGGAATGGCGGATACAGGAGAGTCGTTCCGTCCCCAATAGACCAGACTTCCCACCACCGGAACATTCGGCAGATTCTCAAACACCGCCTTCAGGTTTGATGTCGAACCGAGAGTCACCGTCCGGGTGGTGGTGCCCTCGCCTGGTCCCTCCCAACGCACGAATTTGGCCCCGTAAGCCGGCGTCGCCGTAGCCGTCACAACGGTGTCCTTGTAGTACAGAGGTGCCGATGGAGTGACCGAGATGCTGCCTCGTCCGGTGACCGAGGTGTTCAATCTAACACCTGCCACAAAGGTCGCACCCACCGTCTGCGCACTGCCGGCTTCACCGGCGATCGTCACCGTGCGTGTCAATGACCGACCTTCGGCTCCACTCCATGCATTCAGCAAGTAACCCTCCGCAGGAACCGCCGTCAACGTCACGGTATCACCAGCCTTGAATACATTTTTTGCGGGCAAGACCTGCACGTAGCCGCCTTCCACGGGATTCACCGAAACACTGATCAACGATTCCGCAGCCAATTCCTTAAATCGAGCGGTCACTGTCGAAGACGCCTTTTCAACGCGGAACGTTGCCGGCGCGAAGGTCTTGCCCTGAAGTGCAGTCACGTTTCCTCCAAAGACCTCAAAGCCGTATCCGGCGTCCGAAGTGGCATCTACGCGTACCAATGCGCCATATTCGTAGGAAGCTTGGTTGGGGACCGCATCGAGGCGACCATGAACGGCACCGGTAGCATCACCGATCACACTCAACTGCAGAGGAGTCGTGTATACCGGTTTCACCCGAAGATCACTGGTCGGAGTGACCGTGATGGTAGGAGAACTTCCGCTGACATCACCTTCCCAACGCACGAAGGTCCATCCCGATGCCGGCTCAGCCTTGAGTGTCACCGATTCCCCAGCAAACACGCTATAACCCGTACTGCCAGTCACGGCACCCACTCCGGCAACATTCAGATTGGGCAGCTCAGTCCAAACCCGGAGGCCCCCACGATCCACATCGCCGACCAAGCGTGCCCCCTCCGACACGAACTGCCCGATGTTATTGCCGTAGCTGGTCGAGGTTCCCGGTTTTGAGAAGATGATGATTTGGGAGTAGTCCGTGCTGACGTCCCAGTGAATCAACTCGATTGGATAAAGACCCGCTCTGCCAAACTTCATCTCTGTCATGCGACCGTCTTGTCCGGCCTCCCCGCCACTATTCCACTCATTGTCGCCAACCCGCAGCCGGAATGGACCGCTGAAGACCGCACCGAACGAATGGGTACCCGGTGTTGGAATGTTGACGAAACCAGTCGCCCGCAAGGCGAATTTGGGTTGCGCAGAATCGTTAGCCTGACTGCCTCCAGGAAAGACTCGGTTGGCCTCGTACCAATCGCCGGGACTACGACCGCGATAACTGATGGTGGGCACCGTTTCGGAAAATTGTTGAACCTCGGAACTCGTCTTTGAAAGAGCATCCATAGCCGTCGAGAGGTCTGAAATAGTCACTGGTTTGGCGCTGCTATCTACCACTCGAACCACCTTCCAACCGGACAGAGATGGAGCATCAACCCCGGTGATTCGATAACTCGGACGCACGGTGAACTTGGCCACCGGCGAGAAAGCCTGATTCATGGTCAAGGAAATCTCTGCTCCTGTGCCGCTCACCCCATCCCAACCCGCAAACTCAAAACCCGGCGCAGGAGTGGCCTTCAACGTCACCACCTCATCCTTCAAGTATTTGGTCTTGCTCGGAATGATCGTGATGGACCCCTCCCCTTGACCGACGCTGGTCGAGATCGCATAGGTGGGCACAACCTCCAAATCAACCGTCAGACTTTGGACCATTGCCGAGTCAGTAGTCCCAGCGACACCCGCGCGAAACTTGTGAGATCCCAAGCCCAGTTCAACAACCTCTGCATTACCAAGGGTCGGACTCTGAAAACTCAATGGAGCGCCACCTACGGAATAGCGGAGTTGACCACCCACCATCCGCGAACTGACACGGATTGAGGCGGAATCTCCAACTCGCACCTTGACGGTATCGCTCGGCAAACCAGCAATTGATGATCCATTGATAGAAATCAACGGAGTCCCCGAGGGCACGACCACCACAGTCGATTCAGGCCCCACATCCGAACCATTATTGTTAGAGGCGATCACGCGATACCGCCCGGCATCAGCGGTGATCACCGAGGCAATTCTGAGTCGCCGAGATGTCTGACCTGTCAGGTCGATCCAACCAGACTCGGTTGCCTTCTGCCACTGCCATTGAGATACATTTCTCCCTTCAAGCCCCAATCCGAATGCCATTTCATCACCCTCTTCCAACTGAATTGAGCTCAACTCGCTTCCAAGGATTTCAGGTGAAAGCCCGAGCACAGGAACAATCGCCACACTGAATTGCTGCGATGCTGTCGCCTGCGATGGTCTGGCCGCTGCGACCGGCACACTCCCATAACTTTCACCGTAAACCGTCATGAGTCCGGACTGGTTGATCGCCAAGAAGTGATATAACCCGGCTTCGATCCTCTGAATACCCGTCAAACTATTCGCCTGCGATTTCAAGCCCCAGTCATCACTACCCCAAGCTAACACGGTACCATCCGCCTTAACCGCAAACACAGTACGCTCAGAAGCGGCAACCTGAACAACGTCATTGAGATCGCTCGGAACGTTCAACTTGTCCCATCCATTATTCTCTTGCGGATGATAGGACAAAACTTTCCCTTGACGAGTCAATCCATAGAACTGGTCAGTGTTTGGAGTTCCTGCAATTTGCACGACATCTTTCCAACTTTTAATTACGTTTGGAAAGCCGTTAGGATAGCCGATTCCAACGACAGTGCCATCACTCTTAAGCACTAAAGCTCCATTCGCACCAGAAACCAAAGCACTTCCATCTCTGACTTGTGACGCATCGTAGGGCATATTACCCCAGCGATTGCCGCCCCAGTGGACCACCGTACCGTCCTGCTTCAATGCAAGACTATAACTATTTCCTCCTGACACTTGCCGAACTCCAGTCAACCCGGCTGGCACCGTTGTCACGTTCTCGCCGTAGTTTGCCCATCCCCAGGCGGCTACTGTGCCGTCCAGGCGCAAGGCCACCACATGATTGACACCTGCGGATACTTGAATGAAATCGCTGCCCGCTGGAACCTTGGCAAGGTCCCAGTCCTGGCGCCCCCAGTGTACCAAACTACCAAACACCGGCACATTCGCCTCGTTCTGGAAGGTTGCCTGTACCGATTTGGTGGTGTCGAGGGTTAGAGTCTGATCACCCACTCCCTGAACGGCCCCGCTCCAACTCACAAACTTGGAACCGTAATCCGGTCGTGGGGCTAGGACCACACTCGTTCCTGGATAATAAATTGGACCGGCGGGAACTGCAGTGATGCTACCACGACCGGCGACGGTGGTGTTGATCTGGACACCAGCAACGAAGCTGGCACCCACGGTCAAGGTGTATCCGGGATCTCCCGATAGAGTGATGGAGCGAACTGTTTCACGGGAATTGAGATCGGTCCATCGATCCAAGAGATAACCGTTGGCCGGAATCGCCATGAGTTGAACCACTTCACCTACCTTGTATCCGGCCTTTTGGGGGACAACCTGAACCTTGCCGTTCGCGGAATCGGCAACAACCACATGCAACCCCTCTTGGAATACGGCAACCACATTCATGGAAGCCGTCATGGTGAGGTCCAAGGAACTCCCTGAAACGGAAGTTCCATTCACATCCCAATGATCAAATATTGAATCCGCGTAAGCTTCGGCTACCAATCGAACTTTATCGTCCTTTGAATAAATATTGCGAGGCAACCCGGTAGCCGGAGTGGCTGTGATACGACCTCTTCCAACCGCTTTGGTTGACAAAAGAATCTGACTGCTAGTCAAGGTCGCTTGCGATCCAAAATCACCCAAAATGGACCCGCCACTGTACGGAAGGAATCGATCCACTTTGACTTGGGTGAAGTTGAACGATCCCAACTTGCTGTTGGGACGCCATTGAATGAAATAAGAGGGGGTGGGTGGATCGGTCACAGGGTTGGCAACCAATGTGACCCAGGTGTTGTACTCATACACTGGACCGGCAGGTATTGTATAAATGCTTCCAGCACCTTGAGTCGTCACTGCTCTGATCGACAGAGTGCGTCCGAAAACCGGTGTCAACCGAACATTTTGGGTAACCGCTTGATCGATGACGGGATTGATACTAGCACTGTCACCGCGCCAACCGATGAATTGCCAACCATCCGCAGGAACCGCTGTTAGGCGAACCGTCGATCCAGAGTAGTACCGACTATTAGGGGGATCCAATACCACGCTACCAACACCAGGAATCGAATATCCAAGATCCGCAACTACCCGTGGGGTGCCATTCTGTTGACTACCCAAATTAGCTGTGAAGGCAATGGAACGATTATCCCAACGGGCTGAAAATTCGGTATCATAAGAAATATCTTTTCTCACCCTTACCACCAAGCGCTTTGTCGATGAATTGTCCCAATGCACAATTCTCACTGGGTAATAACCAGGTTTGTCAAACCTCAGGATTTGTTCGTTGGATCCTTCCCATCCTCCAGTAACATCTTGTCCACCGGTCAAAGTTCTGCCACCGACGCTCATCACGTGTGTGCCGTACGATCGAACTAGGACGGTATACACACTCGGTGAAAGCACCTCGATATAGCCGATTGCTTCCACCACCGCACCATCTTCCCATTTTGATCCAGGTAGGGAGGCAGAAGCTGGGTAATTGGGCCACCCATCGGAACCAGATGTCAGAAAGTCCAATTGGCTGATGATCTTTGTTTCATTCTGACTAAGAAGATCAGGATTCGAATTGAGAACCTCTTCCGCTTTCGCCAAATTGGATATCAATCCGCCGTCCTTCGATTTGGCTACGCGAACTGTCCATCCGCTGACCAAAGATTCTGTGGCGCTGACTGCAAACGAGGGGATCGGTTCGAAGCGAGCTCGAACCGTCAAATTGCCGCTGATCACTGTGTCGAGCACCGATTGTTCTCCAACAACCCCACTCCAACCGGCAAACTGATATCCTGGATCGGCATAAGCACTCAAGCGGACCGTTTCGCCCGCGAAGTACCCCACCTTCAATGGGGTGACGACGACTTTGCCTCCGGCCACCTGTGTCAAATTGATTGTATATGACGGTTCGATCGATATCTCGATAGGTTGAGAATAGACCGCTTGAGTCAAATCTTCATCCGTGTAGACAACGACCTTGAGTGTCGATGTTTCAGTGACCGTGATTTCACCCGAATAAAGTTGCCCTGATTTCCAAAACGCCGGTTCCGATCCATCCAATGAATAATAGACGCGATCCGACTCGGTGATCGATGTAGAAATCCTGATCTTTGCCGAACCAGCACGGCGCACTTTGGAGACATTGGGGTAATAAACAGTTTCACCATCAATATCAATATTGGGAGCACCAACTTCTCGCACAATCACTAACAAAGGCTCAGAGTTTACTGTTCTACCATTACCAGTAATGGAATTGACGTAACTACCAGAATGTATCGTCGAACTGACAGATGAGAATTGGAGAAGTCTGTTTTGCTGTCCGTTAGCAGGAGGCTCCAATGGCTGAAGTTGCCCCGTTGAGTCGACTTTGTTCCATTGATAAGAAACACCCAACAACACCTCTGGTCCCACCTGTAGACTTCTTCCTTCTTCAATGATGACCGGACGTGTTACCTGTTTTACAATCGGACCGGAAGATCCATCAGCTAGAACACCCAAGAATTGAGTGTAACCTATAGTGGCATTAACAAAACGAACACTTTCGGAAGGATGATTGTTCTGATACACAGACAATTGTTCCGAAACTGCACCTCCATTGCCATCCAACCACCCAATTGAGCCAACCAAGCCAGAATTCTTAAGAAACATTATTGTATTCTGTCCAGTTACAATCTGGTTCACATCTGATTCCGTCAGTATAGCATCACTATTCCATTGAGATTCACCGCGACCCACCCAAGTAGCCAGTGTCGAATTGTTTCTAATGCCGATGTATTGATCGGAGATCGCTGCAATTGATGTGTAACCGCGGACGTCGGCAGGCAAGTTGGCCTCAATCTGACCGGTTTGATTTTTGTAAGAATAAAAGACTACTGTTCCATCCAGCTTGTATATCACGGCAATAGGCACATTGTCCCAAAAACGGCCTCGAATCATCTCAATCTTTCGGACCCCCGAAAACCGCATCGGCATCACTCCAGGAAAATTACCCCAAATCACAGCTTCTCCGTCCGATTTCAATGCCCCTGAACCACCAAACGAAGCGACCACATCTACCGCATTTTCAATCGTCTGGGTGAATTGGTGTACATTGTCTCGGTTTTCACCCCATGAGTAGAGGGTTCCATTTTCCAACAAGACGATCGCGTGGGAGCGTCCGGTGACAATTTTCTTGGCTCCGCGAATGAATCTGGCGTCAGTGATTAGCCCATACGAATCCGTTCCCCAGCCAATCACAGTTCCATCGGGCTTCAACGCAAAACTGGTGCTGTCCGTCGCAGCTACCCCAATCGCCCCATTGGCCTCGGCCGGGATGTTGGCGAGCGCGGAACCACTCGGTGCGATCGTCAGGAGATTGCCGACTCGGGTGACTTGTTGAGCTTGGGTTCCTGGAATCAACAGGAACGACAGCAACAACCAAACCCAGGCAACGGATCGCGACAGGGGTTTGCTGACTTCAGGCAGGCAATTCTTCATGACGAGGTACTTTTTCCGCGTTTTAGACGCCGTCGTCCGATGGCTCCTCTCGGCGCTACAACGGGGGCTGACCGTTGGGCTGAGACTCCCGGGCATGACACGTCCACTGCCAAATACGAACGGATGAACGTGGGGTAACCGGATTTTGAGTTTTTTTCTGGGATGGGGTGGAATTTTTCCCCAGATCAATCGTGGGGGAGGTTTGAACTTCTCGGGGACAGAAACTCCATTGGGATTGATCAACTCCCGGAAACGGTCGGAAACCGCCTCGGAATGGAGGCCACCAGCAGTCCGCTCTCGACGGAGCAAAGCGGTTTGAACCTCTCCTCGGCCGGGGGGAAAATAGGGCTTTTTAGCGTCCCTTGGACTCGGGCCGGCTCGGGTGACGCTCCTGTGCCGCCCGCCATTGGGTCCAAGCCGCGTGAGAATCCTCGACTGACAGATCCATCCGGCGACCGAGCTCGTCCACCACGAAAGGAGCCAGGGCTTTGACCGTCAACTCCGCCTCGGCAAGCTCGAGTCCTGCGACCTCGAGAGGCATACGGTACAGGCGACGATCGGCCCCCCCATAAATCGCAGACCGACTGTCAGCGCTGAGGTCGCAGAAACGGATGGATCGGGTCAGAGCGGCCCCAACGCAAATCGGCTCGAGCGTTTCCGGATCCCATAGACCCACCGTGCCCGATTCCGAACCCATCAACATCATGGTGCCCTGCCGGTTCAAGGCGATGTTGCGGATGGATCCCGTCAGTCGCAGGTCGCTTCGCAAGAGGCGCCCCGTTGCGATATCCCAGACGCGGATCGTCTGGTCGTAGCCTCCGGTGAAAATGCGCCTTGGGTTGCGATCGAATTGCAGGCTGGTGATCACCATAGGATGGCTCAACAACGGCCCCAATGTGGGGATGTCTCCCGAATTCAGCCGAATCAACCGGACGCCGCCATTGAGCCCGGATGCCGCAGCCCACCGGCCATCGCCACTGATCTGAAGAGCCAGCACCTCGTTGAATCCCAGCGATTCCAGCGATGAAACCTGCCTGGAAGAAACATCGTAGATGAAAAGACTAGGGTGCCGATCCGATCTCGATACCTGACGGTACTGCGGAGCGGTTCCGATCAACAATCGTCGACCATCGGGTGACCAGCGCATCTGGGTCGCAATCGGACCGGTGACCGGAAGTCGCTGCTCGAACTCGGAGTCCCCGGAAAACTCCCCCATCTGGGACTCTCGCTCATCCGGAGCCGATCTCCGGACGCTCAAGTGACCCTCTGTCGTCACGCTGGCCATCAAGTCACCTGCAGGATTGAAGCCGATGCTCGAGGGTGCGGCAGAAAGTGGCCATTGCAGGGGCTGCGATGGGCTGCCCTCCAAATCCCATAGCTTCACCACGGGGCTCAGGTCCGCGACGGCCAATCGACTGGTACCGGGTTGAAATGCCAACTCCGTCACATCCCGGCGCGAGGTGAGCATTCGACGTTCCTGCCCAGAAGGACTCAAGCGTTCCACCAAGACCCCTTTGTCACCCAGATGCAAGGCAACCCAAGCGCCCGACTCACTGGTCACGGCCTTTTGGATACCGCCCGGCAAAGCGACAGGTCCGCGTTCCGAGATCAAGGCCTCCATCGACCAGACTTGGCTGGCACCGGCCGCTGTGATCGTGACAACCCGGTTCGACGACAACCAATTCAGGGCATACGGTTCAATTTCCATGGGCAGGATGGAACCGAGCAGCCGGCCATCCGAAACAGCCCAGCAACGAAAAGTCTTGTCGATGCAAAGCCCCCCCAGCATCTGGCCATCCGGACTGAAGGCCAACCGACGAACCTCAACCCCTCCCGTGTTCAACCAGTCGATCAACGGCCGCCCGCTTGCGGTATCCCACAAGCGGACATTGCCCAATCGATCCCCCGTAGCCAGAACCTTGCCGTTGGTCGAAGCAGCCGTAGCCATGACCCAACCGGAATGGGGCAATTGGGCCCGAGTTTGGAGACTTTCAAGATCGACGAGTGTCGCCAAGCGGTTGTCGCCTGAAAACACCATCCATCGCCCCGAAGGTGAGACCACCAGGTCCCGAAGGTATTCCCCAGTATCCCAGCCGGCTACCTGACGGTGTTCACCCAGATCCCAAACCCTCACCCAGTTGTCCCAACCCACGGAGGCCAGTCTCGACGAAGAGAGCCACGCGACACGTCGGACCTGCCCTGGATGCCGGAACACCTCCAAAGCGGTGCCATGCTCGGCTTCCAGAATTGAAAGACTGCCATCCCGGCATCCAACGGCGATCCGGTCACCTTCCGGGCTGGTTTCGACACTGTTGGCGCGATCGGGCAAGGTGATGGCAAATCGCACCTTCGCGCTCTTGAGGTCGAAGAGCACGAGATGAAAGACCTGATGATCATCCAAGCAATGAGCGAAAAGCAGGTCACCCCCTGAACTGAAGGACAACTGCGCCACAGGCCATTCCAAGGGCACTTGGAGCACCGACTGCCCTTGAACCTCGCTGGACCAAACCGCGATACCCTGGTGCGCCGCAAAGCCCGCGGCCGCCACCCAACGCCCCGAGGGACTGGTGGCCAAGGAGCGCACCGGGAATGGGAGCGAACGCACCTGATCCAGCTTGGGCAGATTTCGGGCCGCCTCACGGAAACGCTGCTGGTGAAGACGCAACCGATCGGCCACGACCCCGCTACGGGCATCGGAGCGCCACGCGGCCGCCAGCCAAGGCAAGCCACTCAGCGCATGCCCTGCACGAACGGCTTCGATCCCTTGACCGATCCATTGCCCGACGACCTGTCGACGCTGATCTTCCGCAGCCTGCGATGCACGCTTCCATTCAAGAGAGGCGGTCACCGAAGTCACCCCAAGAATGATCACGCAGGCCATCGCCAGTCCTGCGGCCAATCGATTCCGACCAGCCCATTGAAGCAATTGCTGCAACGCTGTTCGCGGCAGGACCGAGAGGGGCTCGTCCCTTGAGAAACGTTCCAAATCCTCAGCAACATCGAGCGCCGCTCGATACCGAGCCGAAGGGTCACGGGCGAGGCAAGTCTGAACAATCAGGGCCAGTTCGCGGGGCACTCGCGGATTGCGGCCACGCAAGACGGGATCAGGACCAGCGGCGATCTGCTGAAGAGTCGCCATGACGTTGGGTCCCGAATACGGAGGAGTCCCCGACAAGACCTCGAACAGAATGGCTCCCAGACCATAGATATCCGAAGCCGTGGTACCCCCTGTGGCTTTTCCTGAGGCGATCTCGGGCGGCAGATATTCGGGGCTGCCGCAAACCACACCGGTGTTGGATATCCGCTCACTCACATTCAGCCGACGACTCGATCCGAAGTCGGCGACCGAGGGGGTCCCTTCAACGTCGAGCAGGATGTTGCTGGGTTTAAGATCCCGATGAATCAATCCGTGTTCATGGGCAAAGGCCACAGCTCGGGCGATCTCGGCGGCCATCAGAGCGATTCGGCGGAAAAAATCATCGCTCCGCGGATGGGGCATCCGAGCCCATCGCGATTCTTGTTCCGATCCCCAGACGGTCGCCACCCATCGATCCAGACTGCCCCCTGCATAATAAGGGAGCACCAGATACGGGCGCCCGAAATGTTCGCCGCTGGCGATGACCGGAACAATGCCTGGATGAACCAGTCGATGATCGGCCTCGAACTCGAAGCGATAGCGGGCCGATTCATCCAAGGACAGAGCCGCCGACAACACCTTGATGACGACGATCGACTGATCTGACAGATGCTGTGCTTGAAAAACCTCACCACTCCCCCCGCGCCCCAAGAGGGACTCGAGTGTCCAGTTTCCAATCCGACTTCCAGCAACCCATTCGGACACTCCTTCGCCAACCTGAGCCTCCAAGCCCCACCGTAGCGCGCAGGCAGGACAACTCTTTCCCGAGGGCAAGATCGCCATCTGAGACCTGCAATTCGGGCAGCGATTCTGCAGGTTAGACTCTTCAACGCTCTCCATTCGGCCTCCTCGGAGTCCTATCCGATCAGATTCTTGGCTACCAACGCTAGGCTTAGGCCAAAGGGATTATCTGTGATTGCCCTCAACCTTTTAGCCCACAATCAATGTCATCGTTGCGACAAGACCATGATCAGGTGTCTCAGTTCGGCATCAATCTCTGCAGGCGACGATACGGTCTTGGCCACCTCGTCGCGCAACACGCGTTGCCACTGCTTGCGCAACCGCAGGGTCCGCATTTTGACCGCGTCTTCGGTCAAGCCATAGGCCGCGGCAATCTCGGCATTGGGAGTTCCTTCCCCTCCAGCCATCACCTTCTGCATCAAAACCTTGGAAACCGCGAAATCAGGAGATCGGGAAAGATCATTCACCAGCCTTCGCTGGGCTCGTTGAAACAGCTCCAATGCCCAAGCACGATCAAACGCCACCCCCACCTCATGATCAAGCGCCCCTTCTGGAACGTCATTGCGGTAGTCAATGGGACGGCGTTGACGTTTGCCCAATTCGTCGAACACGAAGCGGCGCAATCCGGTGCACAAATAACTCCTGAGGGTTCCCTTGGTGGGATCAGCAGCCGACCAGGTACCATTCGAGACCAGCTTGGTGAGGAAACCCTGAGTCAGATCTTCAGCTTCATGAAATGGGAATCCCATCCGCAACACGGTTGAAAACAACGGCGACCAGTAGGCCCGGTAGAGCCACTCGATAGCCTCCAACGATTCGTCGCCCGTTTCAGAAGCCACCCTGCGTACGACGGTCCAACGAGTCGTCGGGAATCGTAAGCGGCCAGTTTTGGTCGGATTGGCGGGGATGGCATCGAGCTTTTTCCCGACCACCTCTTCGGTCGCCTCGGCAACCGAAATCCGCAGCGAGGTTCTGACCGAGTTGGGAATCAAAATCGTCCTCCTTTGAGATGAATATTCCAAGGCCGTTGAACTTGCGAGTCCCGGAGCAAAGCTAGATCCGTAGTCGCGCTCAAATGCCCCCTCAAATTGTAAACAGCTGGAAACGGCATGAATTATCTTATTGATTAGCACCCGTTCACACTGGCAACCCACATCAAAATTACGGATTTTGTAATTTTTTCTTGTAACACCACAAAGTTTCAAAACGGACCTCTTCCATTACGTTAGTTCCCCACCCAGACACCAATGCCATGCCCCTACCCCGAGAAACCGCCTGGTTTTATGCGAAGTCGTACGGCTGGGGCTGGGGACTGCCGGCACGCTGGCAGGGATGGGTTTGCCTCCTGACCTACCTGGCCGCGATCGCCCTGAGTGCCGCTGGGGTGCTGCCCGCCCACCCGAAATGGTTCGCGGCGATCAGCGGAATCCTGTCCGCCCTCCTGGTGGGAATCTGCTACTGGAAGGGCGAGACCCCGAAGTGGCGCTGGGGCGGAAAGCCCTTGTGACAACATGCATTCCCCCTCCGACTCTGCCGTCATTCAATGACTCCCTCTTCCCCGTCCCAACCATTCGTCCAAACCGCCCAACCCCGCCTGATGTCGCTCGATGCCCTGCGCGGCTTCGACATGTTCTGGATCGTCGGCGCCGAGGAGTTGATCCGGGGACTCCAGAAGTTCTCCAGCGGCGGCCTGCTGGGTTTGATCGCCGAGCAACTGCATCACAAGGCCTGGGCTGGGTTCCATTTCGAGGACCTGATCTTCCCGCTCTTCGTCTTCATCGCCGGGGTGTCGCTGGTGTTCTCTCTGAGCAAAACCCTCCAGCACACCGACCGCCGGACGGCCACGATCCGCATCTTCAAACGGGCGGCCCTCCTCTACTTCATCGGCATCCTGTATTACGGTGGGTTTTCGACGCCGTTCGAAAAGATCCGCCTGCTCGGAGTGCTGCAGCGGATCGCCCTGTGTTACCTTTTCGCGGGCCTGATGTTCTGCCACCTCAAGCCCAAGGCGCTCATCGGGGCCTGCGCGGGCATCCTGTTGGGCTATTGGGCGATGATGTCATGGATTCCCGTGCCGGGGCATGGGGCCGGCAACTGGGCCGAAGGGGCCAATCTGGCCAATTACGTGGATCAACAGTTCCTGCCGCTGCGCAAGCATGATGGCGATCACGACCCGGAAGGGCTCCTGAGCACCCTGCCGGCCATCGCCAGCTGTCTTCTGGGCGTCTTCGCCGGGTTGATCCTGCAGAACCCGACGCTCAGCGACCGCAAGCGGGTGCTGCGGTTGGTGACGCTGGGACTGGGATGTCTGGCGGTCGGATGGCTCTGGCACCTGAACTTTCCCGTGATCAAGAAACTCTGGACCTCGTCGTTCGTCCTGGTCGCCGGGGGCTACAGCTATTTGTTGCTGGCCGCATTCTATCAGGTGGTCGACGTGTGGAAGTTCCAGAAATGGGCGATGCCGCTGGTATGGATCGGGGTGAACCCCATCACCCTTTATTTCGGAGGGCACTTCATCGACTTCGAGGCCATGGCCAAACTGTTTTTCGGCGGCCCGATCGGCGCGGCCTTTGGTCCCTATCAAGAACTCGTGATGGCTCTGGCCACCCTGGGGTTCGGCTTCGCTTTCCTGCGATATCTCTACCAACGAAGGATCTTCCTGCGGGTGTGATGGAGATTTGCCTGCCCTCGCCAACGGGGCTGGGTTTCCATCGGGGCATGTCCACCTCGACCGCCTTGCGATCCCATCGACTGCGCGCTCTGAACCCGAAAGCCCGGACGCCATTCTTCAACTATTGGCGGGCTCTGGGGCCCATTCTGGCTTGGGCGACGATGGTGGCCGGGAGCCATTCGCCCACCCTCGCCGCCCCGGCGACGGGCCCCGCGGCCCCGGTGGTCCGCCTCGAAACCGCATCGTCGGCCCTCGTGATCGGCTCCGACGGATCGGTGATCGAATTTTCCCGACGCTCGGATGGACAGGAATATCTGGCTCCGAAGCAACCGGCCCCGGTCTTGAGCCTACGCAGCGGCGGAACCCTGCATGCGCCCGACAGCGCGACCTGGGATGGGGCGATCCAGCGGTTGACGCTGCGGTACGGCCAATCGGGACTGAGCGCCCGGATCCGAGTCGTGGCCCAACCCAGCCACCTCACCCTGGAGCTGATGGAGGTCACGCCGGCCGGAGCCGCCGACCTGGCCCTGTGGGGTCCCTATCCGACCCGCATCCGCAAGACGGTCGGCGAAGTGGTGGGCGTGGTCCGTGACGAGACCTTCGCGCTGGGACTGCAGGCCCTGAACATCAAGACCCTCGGCGGGTATCCCGAGAACGACGAAGGCAGCGCCGACCGGCCGTTCGGGGCCCGACAGACCGAGTTCGGCAGTGTCCTGCAGGCCTATTCGATGGACCGCTCGAAGCCCCGGCACCGGACCATCTGGGGCAAACGCGCCCCCAACATGCCCGTGCCGGCCGTGCCCGGTGAGACGGTCATCGGCTCCAAAATCGCCCTCTTCGGATGTCCTGAACCGCAGGCCCTCGAGACCCTGGGCCGCATCGAGGTGGCCGAGGGATTGCCCCATCCGCTCATCAACGGGGTCTGGGCCAAGGTCTCACCGGAGCGTGGCCGTTCGTATCTCATCGCCAATTTCTCCGAGGCCACGATCGACGAGATGCTGGGCTACGTGAAGCGAGCCAACCTCATGAGCCTCTATCATGAGAACGCCTTCAAGAGCTGGGGCCACTACGAACCCAACCCGAAGTTCTTCCCGGGAGGCATCGCCGGGGTGAAGGCCTGCGCCGACAAGGCGAAGGCCATCGGGGTACGGCTCGGGGCGCACACGCTGTCGAACTTCATCCAGACCCATGATCCGTATATCACGCCCGAACCCGACTCCCGATTGGCCAAGACCGGCGAGAGCACCCTGACCGCGCCGATCGACGCCACAACCACGACCCTCCCCGTGGCTTCGCCCGAATACTTCACCAACCGGCTGGGCAACGAGTTGCAGACGGTGGTGATTGGCAAGGAGTTGGTGAGGTACCGCACGGTCTCCACCAACGCGCCGTGGAAGCTGCTCGATTGCCAACGCGGAGCCTATGGCACCCAGGCGAGCCCGCATCCGGCCGAGGCATCGGTGGGCAAGCTCATGGACCACGCCTACAAGGTCTTCTTCCCGAATCTCGAGATGCAGCGCGAGATCGCCCACAACCTGGCCCGGGTCTTCAACGCCACGGGGCTGAGCCACATGGACTTCGACGGCCACGAAGGCTGCCTGGCCCCCGGCGAGGGCACCTACGGCAACGAACTGTTCGCCAAGGAGTTCTACGACCACCTCGACCACACCGTGATCAACGGTACCAGTCCGCCGCTGTCGCACTTCTACTGGCACATCAACAGCTACTGCAATTGGGGCGAGCCCTGGTATGGCGGTTTCCGCGACAGCATGCAGGAGTACCGCATCAACAATCAGGCGTTCTGCGAGCGGAACTTCATCCCCAAGATGCTCGGCTGGTACCTGCTCCGCACCGGCACCTGCCTATCCGACATGGAGTGGATGCTGGCCCGTTCGGCGGGCTTCGACTCAGGCTTTGCTTTGGCCACCTCCCTCGACGCTCTGCGCAAGAACCCGGAGAGCGGCGCGATCCTCGATGCGCTTCGCGAGTGGGAGAAGGCCCGCCGCGCGGGAGTGTTCAGCCCCGAACAGCGCGAGGCCCTGCGTAACCCGAAGCGGGAATTCCATCTCGAAACCGTCGCCGGAGGGGGCTGGGACTTGTTCCCCTTCCACGACTCGATCGATTACCAGCACGAAGCACTCACCAGGCAACCCGGTGAACCCACCTCGGCGCAGTGGGACGTGGTGAACCCGGATGCCCGCCAACCGATGCAGCTCAAGCTGCGGGTTGTCGGGACGTCCGGTTCGATCCGCAACCCCAGCTTCGAGATCAATCGCTCGGCCACGCTGACCATTCCGGTGGAGATCCAGGCCGGACAGTCCCTGCTCCTCGAGAGCGACGCCATCGTGCGCCTCTACGATGCCAAAGGAAACCCGGTCCAGGCCTTTCCGCTGAAGTCGCCCCTGCCGATGATCCAGACGGGCACCAACCCAGTGACCTTCGACTGCGAATTTGTCGGCGACGCTCCCCCGAAGGCGACGGTCACCTTCAAGACCCGCGGTGCCCCGACTCGGGTGGCCAGTCGTTGAGGGATGTCCGAGATCGATCACGCCAAGAAGTGACATTCTGATCGAGTCCCCGAGAGGACCTTGTCAAAGAGTCCACGACCATTCACAGCTGGGTTCTCTGCTCGGGTTCTCTGCTCGGATATTGGCCGGATCCTGGGAACCCGATAGCTTCGCACCATGATCCCAGCCCGTGACTCTCGCCGTTCCTTTCTGCAAAAGGGGTTCGGCGTGGCGGCGTCCGCATCCCTTACCGCGATCGCACCCTGCGGGTTCCCGAACATTCTGGCAGCGGAGTCCCCGGTTCTCGGTCACGGGGCATTCCGATACCGCGTCGTGCCCGGTTGGGGCGACTTGGGTGCCTCGACCCCGGTCAACGACTGTCATGGTCTCGTCGTCGACCGCGAGGGCCATGTGCTGCTCTTCACCAACGAGACGAAGAACAACGTCATCGTGTACGACCGGAAAGGGCGCCTGGTCCACAAATGGGGCACGCAGTTCCCCGGAGCCCACGGCCTGTCGCTGGTGACGGAGGGCACCCGAGAGGTCCTCTACCTCACCGACCTCCAGCGGCATCAGGTCTTCAAGACCACCCTCGATGGCACGATCCTCCGAGAGTGGTCGTTGCCGAAGAACACCGGCAAGTACCCCAAGGAGGACGAGTACCGGCCTTCGTGGACTCTGCATCAGGCCAACGGCGAGTTCTTCGTGCTCGATGGCTACGGCCGCGATTACATCCTGCATTACGGGGCCGACGGGGAGTTCCGACGGATCTTCGGCGGTGCCGAAGGCGGCATCGTGCATTGGGGACCGCATGGCGGGATGATCGATGTCTCCCCTTCCGGCGAGAGCACCCTGCTCATCGCCATGAGCGACCAGCAGCAGCTGACGCGCATGACCCCCGAGGGTCGCATCCTCGGCACGACGCCCCTGCCCGGCGGAAACCCCCGTCAGATCCGCCGCGTGGGCGACCATTACTTCGTGGCGCATCTGGGCGACAACTGGCCGAAGGATCGCCATTGCCGTGGTTTCGTCTCGGTACTCGACGCCTCGTTGCGGGTGATCTCCAACGTCGGTGGCACCGCCCTGGATTACGGCCCCGATGGCAAGCTCCGCCCCATGGCTCATCGGGAGGAACTCTTCCAGCACCCGCACGACCTGGCCGTCGATGCCGAGGGCAGCCTGTACGTCGCCCAGTTCGCCTCCGGCCGCACCTACCCGATCAAACTGGAACGGGTCTGATCGGCAGGCGCAGGCAGGACGAACACCCATTCACTCCGACACACGGCCAACCCTCCCGACCATCACCGGGTCGAAACCACTCCGGGCTCTTCCACCAACGACGGCTTGGTCACTGGGCCGCCACCCAGGGTCTGGTAGAGGTTGTGGAAGCGCTGGGCGCGATCGCGGTAGGTGCGGGAGACTTTTTCCAAGCGGTAGCCCACGCCTTCGAAGTGGCCGGGTTTGTTCCAGAGCAGGTACAACTCCACGGGCTCGGGCGGCCGACCGGTGGACTTTTCGAACGTGCCGACGCGGTCGGCGAGAATCCGACGCGTGACCGTCCAGGCGACCTCGGGGTTGGTGTGATTCTTCGACTTGGTGTACGCCCTCCAGACCTCGGGCATGATCTGGAATCGGCTGATCTCACCGGACCCACCCACCACATGATCGGGTTCCCCCGCCGCGGGAGACTGGGCCCCGGTTTCGATCATCGCCAACGCGTCCCGGAGCGGAGAGCCCGAAACCGAGGCGCCCATCAGGACGAAACAACCCGCGATCCATGGAAGCAATGTGTTCATTTGTCCTGATTTTGATGGAGGCTATCTTGTCCTCTGCAGACTCCGCCATGGTCCCGTGCCGTGACTTGTTCACAGGTTTTTCACAGCCTCCGAGTCTGGGACGAGTCGGTCAGTCTCTATGCCCCACCCTGCTCGCAGTGCCGGGAAGCGCTGATACTCGACGAACCTGTCCGCCCATGAGGCGACACCTCACGCCAATCGACAACCCATCCAGACCTTTACACGGCGTCCCAATCTTCCAGCGTCTGCCAATCATGGCTCCGTTTCCCAAAGCACTGTTCCGGCGCGGGCTGGCGTTGATCGCCATGCTTATGGTCGGGTCGCTCGTGGCTTCCGAACCGGCCTCACCCGCGATCCCCGCCGAGGGATTGAAACTGTCCCTCTGGGCCCGGGAACCGCAGGTCATGGATCCGGTCGCCCTGGCCTTCGACGACCGGGGCGTGCTGTACGTGGCCGAAACCGCACGGCGCGGCACGGTGGACATCGATATCCGAGGGCATCGGGAATGGGTGGTGGAAGACCTGGCCAACCAGTCGGTGGACGACCTGCGGAAGGCCTTCCGTCGCTGGATGGCCCCGGAACGGAGTCAGGAGAATGCGCCGTGGCTGCGCGACCTCAACGGCGACGGGGTCCACGACTGGCACGATCTGGAACCCGTGAAGGAGCGCATCCGGCGCCTCGAAGACACCCGGAACACCGGGCGTGCCGACCGCTCGCAGATTTTCACCGAGGGCTTCAATGAGGAGATCTCGGGAGTGGTGGCGGGGGTGCTGCCCTGGAACGACTCCGTGTGGGTCACGGGCTATCCCGAGTTGAAGCGGTTCGGCGATACCGATCGCGACGGCATCGCCGATACGCAGCGCACCGAGTTCCGCGGATTCGGGGTCCACGCCGCCTTCGACGGTCACGACCTGCACGGCCTGATCATCGGGCCCGACGGTAAACTCTACTTCACCTGCGGCGACAACGGGTTCTCGGTCACCAATCGCGAAGGGCGGATCCTCCGGCATCCGAACACCGGCGGCGTGCTGCGGATGAACCCGGATGGATCGGATCTGGAGGTCTATGCCACGGGCCTGCGCAACCCGCAGGAGATCGCCTTCGATGACGATGGGAGTTTCTTTGCCGTGGACAACGATGGCGACTTGCGGGAGGAGCGCGAACGCTTCGTCCACATCGCCGAGGGCAGCGATTCGGGCTGGCGACTGAATTGGCAATTCCGGGACCCGGGCTGGAACGCCCTCACGCGACAACCCGACTACAACCCGTGGATGGATGAACACCTGTGGGTGCCCAGCCATACGGACCAACCGGCCTACATCACCCCGCCACTCACCAATTACTCGGTGGGCCCGGGAAGCCTGGTGCACAATCCCGGCACCGCTTTGAGCGAGGCCTACCGGGATCACTTCTTCCTGATCCAATTCCCCGTGAAGCAGGTCACCACCTTCAGAGCACGACCGCGCGGGGCCGGTTTCGAGATGGTGGATGAGCGGCCGGTGCTGACCGGCATGATGGCCAGTTGTGTGGCCTTCAGCCCCGAGGGATCGCTGTTCGTCGGTGATTGGGATGGCCTGTGGAACCCGGACGGCAAAGGGGCGATCTGGGTGCTCGACGACCCGAAGGCCAGCGGATCGCCGCTGCGACGCGAGGTCCAGACCCTGCTCCGCACAGGATTGAAGGAGCACTCGGCGGAGTCGTTGACCCGGTTGGTCGGCCATGCCGACCAGCGCATCCGCCTGCGGGCCCAGTTCGAATGGGTCCGACGAGGAAATCCAACACCCCTCCTGACGACCGCCAACGACCCGCACGCCCCCACCCTGGCCCGCATCCATGCGCTTTGGGGATTGGGCCAACTGCGCGCCCCGATGAAGTTCAGTTCCTTGCCGCTGGCCGATGCGGATCCGCGGGTTCGAGCCCAGGCGGCGAAGGTGGCGGGGGATTTGCACGTCAGCGGGGCCGCAGGCCCCCTCATCCAGCGGCTGCGCGATGAGAATGCCCGGGTGCGATTCCAGGCCGCGCTGGCCTTGGGCAAACTCGGGGATGTGTCCGCCTTCGACCCGTTGGTGTCGCTGTTGGAAGACCACGCGGATCAGGACCCCTTCCTGCGGCATGCCGCGACGATGGGGTTGGCGGGGCTGCGAGCCCCCGAACGCCTCGCCCGACTGTCGCGACATCGCTCGGTGGCGGTCCGCGTGGGAGCGGTCGTGGCCTTGAGGCGCTTGGCCTCTCCGCTCCTGGCCGGTTTCCTGAAAGACCCACATCCCCGGGTACTGCGCGAGGCCGCCATCGCCATCCATGACGACGAGTCGGTGCCCGAGGCCTTGCCCGCCCTGGCCGAATGCCTGGACTCCTTGGGCGACACCCCCGATGAAGCCCTCCTGCGCCGCTCCCTCAGCGCCAACCTGCGCCTGGGCACCACGGCCGCGGGCCGTCGCCTCAGTGCCTACGCGCAACGGTCCACGGCGCCCGAGTCTCTGCGGATCGAGGCCCTGGAGTCGTTGGCCTCCTGGAATGTCTCGCCTTTCCTCGACCGGGTGGAAGGCCGGGTCCGATCGCTGCCCGCACGCGATCCGGAGGTGGGACGGCAACGGCTCGCAGAACTCATCCAACCCCTTTGGGCCCAGGCCAGCCCCGCCTTGGGTTTGGTCTTGGCGCGTCTGGTCTTCGAACAGCGGCTCGCCGTGCCCGCCACGCTGCTGGCAGACTGCGTTCGTTCCCCCAGTCAGCCGGTCGCTCTCCGGGTTCAAGCCCTCCGGGCCTTGGCACGAACCCAGACGCCCGATCTTCCGGAGGTGGTGCAACGCCTGACAGAGGAGAAAGCCGGTGAATTGCGGCAAGCGGCTCTGGAAATCCAAGCCGAGCAAGCGCCCGCGAAGTTCTTCGAGTACGCCCGCAAACAGTGGGGCACAGCGACCGTGGGCGACCAACAATGGATCCTCCGCCTCTTGGCCGGGCGCACCGAACCCGGCGCGACGGCACTGCTGTCGGAACACCTCGACCGCCTGGTCTCGGGAACCCTGCCGCCCGCGTTGATCCTCGACGTGCAGGAGGCCCTCCGTCGGCATGGCCACCCGGAACTCACCGCTCGGGCCCAGGCCTGGGCAGAGGCGCATCCCGAGCAGAAATCCAAAGCCCTCCTGGCCGGCGGCAACCCCGAGGCCGGACGCCGCGTATTCCACGGATCGGTGCAAGGCCAATGCGCCCGTTGCCACAACGCCGGGGGCGAAGGGCAACAGGCGGGACCGGTGCTCCAGGGCATCGGTCGGCGCGCCACCCCCGAATATCTCTTGGAATCGCTGCTCGATCCCAGCGCTCGCATCGCCGAGGGCTACGCCACCGTGAGCCTGACGTTGAACGGCGGAGAAACCCTCGAGGGTCTCCTGCTCCAGGAGCGCGACGGTCGTCTGCGCCTTCGCCTGATCTCGGGCGAAGTGCGGACCGTGCCCAAGGCCGACATCGCCACCCGCTCGGCCCATCCCCAGTCGGTGATGCCCCCGATGGGCGAGGTGTTGAGCCCGCGCGAACTGCGGGACCTGGTCGCTTTTCTATCATCGTGGAAATAGGCCGGTGGGCTGGCCTTGCAACTTTCACGGATCCAGAGCATCAACGCGTCCATCATGACGCCAAGGCCGCACGGACCCTTCCGGGCCCATCCCGACTCCGCCCCATCGACCGAGGGCGACCCGGTGCTGCGGCGGCATCTGCGTTGGATGGCGCTCGCCGGAGCGACCCTGACCACCGGCAGACTCTGGGCCGCGACCGAGACCCCGACCACCACCCGCATCCTCCGCCCCAAGGAACTGGCTCCCGGCCTGGTCCGCGTGCCCCAGACCTTGCTGGCCATGGCTCACTCGGAAGAGGGCCAGAAGGAGCTGGGGATCTCGGCGGACATCGAACCGGGTTTCGACGAGTTCCTCCGGAAGGCCTGTGCCTCCTGGATGCGCTGGCGGAACCTGCCCCCGACCGAACAGCGCGAGGCCATCGCCCGGGCCGAGACGGCGGTCGTGGGCGAGGTGCGCCGACGCATCGGGGGCGCGGCGGTGGCACGCCTCCGGCAACTGGAGCTGCAGGCCCAGGCCGCCCGAGCTCTTCTGCGTCCCGAGGTGGCCGAGTTTCTGGATCTCACCGCCGACCAGAACGCGAAGCTTCAGACCCTGTTCGAGAACTCCGATCAGGCCCTGAGCCAGATCGGATCGCTGGGGGCGGCCGGACGGGCCCGTTTCGCCGCGGCGTTGTCCCGCTTTCGGCAAGCCGAGCAGATGGGATCCGATCGCTGGCTCACCCCTGAACAGCGATCGCGCTGGCGCGAGGCCCTCGGAGCTCCGCGCGAAACGGCGACATTCCAGAGGGTGAAACCCATGGCCCCGGAACTGGTGGATTCAGGCGTGTGGCTCGACGACCGGGCCGTGCGCCTGTCCGACCTGCGGGGCCAGGTGGTATTGCTGCACTTCTACGCATTCCAGTGCCACAACTGCCACGCCAACTTCGCCATCTACAACCGATGGCATCAGGCGTTGCGCGACAAGGGCATCGTCGTGGTCGGCGTCCAAACCCCGGAGACCGAGGCGGAGCGGGACACGGGCAAGGTGCTGGCCGCCGCCCGCAAGGCCGGATTCGGATTCCCCGTGCTGGTGGACACGAAGAGCGCCAACTGGGAGGCCTGGGGCACCACGATGTGGCCCACGGTCTATGTCATCGACCGCCGCGGCTATGTGCGCGACTGGTGGATGGGCGAACTGAACTGGAAGGGAGCCACGGGCGACCAGTCCATCGAACAGCTGGCCGAGCGGCTTCTGACGGCCTGAGCACGACCGCTTGGGCTTTTCGGGAGGCCTCCGAACGAGGCCCGCGGGCAGTGTCGATCGGCGTCTTTGCTGGGCTCGAATTCCCGCAGGGCCACTTCCCCGCGTTGACGCCGGACGCAATCCGGCCAATCTCTTGCGTCTCACACCGACATCGACATCGCCCTGCACCGACCCCGCATTCCCATGCCTGAATCCCTCCCCGCTTCCTTCTCGCTCGCCGGCCGCGTCGCGCTCGTGACGGGCAGCACCACCGGACTCGGTCGTTGCATGGCCAAGGCCCTCGGCCAAGCCGGAGCCAAGGTGGCCCTCAATTACGCCAACAACGCCCAACGGGCCCAGGAGGCCTTCGCGGAGTTCCAGGCGGCCGGCCTGCAGGGAGCGCTGTTCCAGGCCGATGTCACCGACGAAGCGCAGGTGCAACGGATGGTTTCCGAGATCCGGTCCACCCTGGGCCCGGTCGACATCATGGTACTGAACGCCACCTGCGACCAACCGCAGAAGCCCATCGAGGAGTACGACTGGGCCTTCTACCAGCGCATGGTGGACTTCTTCATCAAGAGCCCGGTGCTGCTCACCAAGGCCTGCGTCGGCCACATGAAGGCCCAGCGCTGGGGTCGCATCATCAACATCGGCTCCGAGGTGGTGGCCCGGGGCGTCCCCAATTTCACGGCCTACGTCGCGGCCAAGGGCGGGCAGAACGGCTTCCATCGCAGTCTCGCGGGCGAGCTCGCCCCGCACGGCATCACGGTCAACATGATCGCCCCGGGATGGATTCCCGTGGAACGCCACGAGAAGGACCCTCAGGAACTCAAGGACGGCTACCGGTCGCTCATCCCGGTGAACCGCTGGGGCGTCCCTTCCGACCTCGACGGCACGGTCGTCTACCTGGCCAGCGACGCCTCGTCGTTCGTCACCGGTCAGACGCTGCACGTCAACGGGGGCATGACCGTGTGCTGAGCGGCAGTTTCCCTTTCCTCCACCCTCACCTCCCCCTTTCCCATGAATCGAATCCTCTCCCTCTCGGTGTGGACCGCGCTGCTGCTCGGGCTCACCGCCTGCAACAAGCCGGCCGATTCGGCCGCCTCGAACACTTCCGACAGCACAAGCGGAACCGCCTCGAGCGGCGGCAAGAAGCGCAAGATCGCCTTCGTGTCCAACGGCGTGGCCTCGTTCTGGACCATCGCCTCGGCCGGCGTGAAGACCGCCGGTGAAAAGCTGGGCGTCGATGCCCAAACCCTCATGCCCGTGGAGGGCATCAGCGACCAGAAGCGCATGATCGAGGACCTGCTCACCAAGGGCGTGGACGGCATCGCGGTCAGCCCGATCGACCCGGCCAACCAGACCGACCTGCTCAACACCGCCGCTCGCCGGGCCAAGGTGATCACCCACGATTCCGACGCGCCGAACAGCGACCGCCTCGTGTACATCGGCATGGACAACTACAAGGCCGGCCGCATGTGCGGAGACCTGGTCCGCGAGGCCATGCCCATGGGCGGCACCGTGATGATCTTCATCGGCCGACTCGAGCAGGACAATTCCAAGCGCCGTCGTCAGGGAACCATCGACGCCATCCTCGGCCGTCCGGAGAACCCCTCCAACTACGACGCTCCCGGCACGGTCCTCGAAGGCAACGGGTTCAAGATCCTCGGCACCCTCACCGACCAGTTCGACCGGGCCAAGGGCAAGGCCAACGCCGAAGACGCCTTGGCGAAGTATCCCGACCTCGGCTGCATGGTGGGTCTCTTCGCCTACAACCCTCCCCTGCTCCTCGAGGCGCTGGCCCAGGCCGGCAAGCTGAACAAGGTGAAGGTCGTGGCCTTCGATGAAGACGACGCCACGCTCGACGGCATCCAGAAGGGCACCGTCCATGGCACCGTCGTGCAGAACCCGTACATGTACGGCTACAAGTCGGTGGAAGTGCTCAACGACGTGCTCTCCGGCAAGCCCGGAGCCATCCCGGCCAGCAAGTTCATCGACATCCCGGCCCGCCAGATCCGCAAGGATACGGTCGATGCCTTCTGGACCGACCTGAAGTCCAAGGTTGCCGGCAAGTAGGCCGCCTGTCGCCCTGCCCGGTCCCAGCCAACCCGTCGCCGATCCCGGAAAGCACGCCCGTCCATGGCCGAAGCCTTGCTGGAAGCCCGATCGCTGACCAAGTCGTTCCCCGGCGTGCGGGCGCTCAAGGGCGTGAGCCTGACCGTGGGTCGGGGCGAAGTGGTCGCCGTGATCGGCGAGAACGGGGCTGGCAAGAGCACCCTGATGAAGATCCTCGCCGGGGTGCAGACCGCCGACACCGGCGAGATCCGCATCGATGGCGTGCCGGCTCCGCTGCGCTCCGTCGAGGAGGCCCTCGGGCTGGGCATCGCCCTCATCCATCAGGAACTGAACCTCGCGCAGAACCTGGACGTGGCGGCCAATGTGTTCCTGGGCCGGGAACCGCGCCGCTGGGGGCTCATCGACACGGCCCGACTCCACCGGGAGGCCGGGCAATTCCTCCAGGCCGTGGGTCTCGAGGTCGCGCCGGACACCCGGGTGGGCTCCCTGGCCATCGGTCAGCAGCAGTTGGTGGAAATCGCCAAGGCCCTCTCGACCCGGGCCCGGGTGCTCATCATGGACGAGCCCACTTCCAGCCTGTCGGCGGGTGAGGCCGAGAACTTGTTCCGGGTCATCCAGGATCTCCGGGGCCGCGGCGTCAGCATCGTGTACATCTCGCACCGCCTGGGCGAGGTCAGCCGCCTGGCCGACCGCGTGGTGGTGCTCCGCGACGGCGAGAACAGCGGCGAACTGGCCCGCCACGAGATCAGCCATGCCTCCATGGTGCGCCTGATGGTGGGCCGCGACCTTTCCCAATTCTACCCGCACCAACCCCACGTGCGCCCCGAGACCGTGTTGAAGGTCGAGGGCCTCCGAACGCCGGCCCATCCGTCCCATCCGCTGAGCTTCGAAGTACGGGCCGGAGAGCGGGTCGGCTTGGCCGGCCTGGTCGGCGCGGGCCGCACCGAGGTGTTGTTGGCGCTGTTCGGTGTCCAACCGGCCGTGGGCGGAACCGTGAACGTCGATGGAAAGCCGTTGAGGGCCGAGACCCCGGCCGAGGCCATCGAGGCCGGGCTGGCGCTGGTGCCTGAAGACCGCAAGCGCGAGGGCGTGGTGCTGGCAATGCCCGTCCGCGAGAACGTGAGCCTGGCCAGTCTGCGACAAGACCAACGCCACGGCTTCCGCGACGGCGCCCGCGAGGCTTCCCTGAGCGCCGAGATGATCCAGTCGCTCCGGATCAAGACTCCGGGCGATCGGCAGGTGGTCCAATTCCTCTCCGGCGGCAATCAGCAGAAGGTCGTCATTGGCAAATGGCTGGCGCTGAAGCCGAGGGTCCTGCTTCTCGACGAACCCACCCGGGGCATCGACATCGGCGCCAAGCAGGAGATCTACCGGCTGATGGAGGAACTGGCCGCCCAGGGCGTGGCCATCCTGTTCGCCTCCAGCGAGATGGAGGAGATCCTGGGCATGAGCGACCGCGTGCTGGTGATGCACGAGGGACGCATCACCGGCGAACTGGCCCGCCACCAACTCAGCGAGGAGGCCATCATGCACCTGGCCACCGGAACCGCCCCGACCGCCTCCTCCCACTCTCCCGAATCCCATCCATGAAAAAGCTGCTCGGCATCTTCGGTCTGTTGCTCGCGGTCTGTCTCTTCGCCACCTGGGCCAGCGAAAGTTTCCGCTCGGGCTACAACGTCGAGAACCTCATCCGACGCACCGCCCTCTTCGGCGTCATCGGCATCGGCGTGACTTTCGTCATCGTGACGGGCGGCATCGACCTTTCCATCGGCTCGGTCATCTGCCTCGTGGGCTGCGGCCTGCCGTGGCTGCTCACCGTGCAGCATTGGTCACTGCCGGCGGCTCTGGCGGCGGTGATCGCCGTGTCGGTGGGCATCGGTCTGGCCCATGGCCTCCTCATCACCCGGCTGCGCCTCCAACCCTTCATCGTCACCCTCTGCGGCCTGATGCTCTACCGCGGGATCACCCGCGGATTCACGGCCGACCAGACCGTGGGCTTCGCCGATGGCTACAAGGGCCTGCGCGTGCTGGCCACCGGCAAGATCCCGGTTCCTGGCATCCAGGGCTTCGAGATCCCCGCGCCCTGGGCGGTGCTCGTGGTGGTGGCCATCGCGGCCGCGATCTTCCTCAACCGGACGATCTACGGACGTTACCTGCTGGCCCTGGGCAACAACGAGAACGCGGCGCGCTACAGCGGCATCAACACCTCGGGCATGATCGTGCTGGCCTATGTGCTGTGCTCCACGCTGGCGGGGCTCGGGGGCGTGCTCTTCGTGCTCGACGTCAACTCGGCCCAACCGGTCGATTTCGGCAATTTCTACGAACTCTACGCCATCGCCGCGGCCGTCCTCGGCGGGTGCAGCCTGCGCGGCGGTGAAGGCTCGATCCTGGGGGTGATCATCGGCACGGCCCTCATCCTGGTGCTGCGCAACGTGGTCACGTTGGTGACCAACCACAGCAACATCGAGTTCGCCATCATCGGCGCGGTCATTCTGGCGGGCGTGATTACCGATGAACTGGTCAAACGCTACGCCGTCCGCCGCCGGGCCGCCCGAGAGCTGAACCGCTGAAGGCGACCCGGCAGGACCCCACATCGAATCAATTCCCCGGTGGGACCGGGACCGAGAGATTTCTACAAATCGACTGAGCCAGAAACTTTTTGATTTCGTTGTGGCGGGGAATGGCTTCTTTGCGGCCGGTCTGAGGGTTGATCCAGATCGAGTGACTTCCTCCTTCCCGGTGAGACAAGCAACCGTGCTGCGTCAAATGCCCGAGCAATGCCCGACGCTTCATGCCACGAGCAGTTCGGCAGTCTCTGCATGAGGATCGAGACGAAAAACCTCCTCCCGTTCGGCATCCAAAAGAAGACGTACGGCCTCTCTGAGATCAGCCAAGCATTCCTCTTTGGTTTCGCCCTGCCCGTTCGCACCGGGAACCTCGAGGCAGGTAGCCCAATACCCTCCCTCGTCGGGTTCTCCCTGATGCAGGATCGCCGTCAACTTCTTCATGGCCGTACCCTAGCTTTCCAACGCCGTTGGGCAAAAGGATGTTTGCCCGACGAAATCAAAGACCGCGCCGGGCCTACAAAATCGCCCGGATGGGCTGGACCTCCTCCACGCCGACGAGTTTCTGGTCGAGGCCGCCGTGGAAGAAACTCAGGCGGTTCGGGTCGAGGCCCATGAGATGCAGCACCGTCGCATGGAGGTCCTTCACGTGCAGGGGATGCTCGACCGCGTTGGCTCCAATGTCGTCGGTCTGGCCGTGACTCACGCCGCCCTTCACGCCACCGCCGGCCATCCACATGGTGAACCCGTAGGCGTTGTGGTCGCGCCCGGTGCCCTTCTCGTATTCGGCCGTGGGCTGACGACCGAACTCCCCGCCCCACACGATCAGGGTCTCCTCGAGCATACCCCGTTGCTTGAGGTCTTGAATCAGGCCCGCGATGGGCTTGTCAGTGCGGCCCGCGTGGAAGTTGTGGTTCTTCTCGATGTCGGTGTGGGCATCCCAGTTGTCGTCGTTGTGGGCTCCACCGGCGTAGAGTTGGATGAAGCGCACGCCTCGCTCGACCAAGCGACGCGCCAAGAGGCAGCGGCGACCAAACTCCTCGGTGCGCGGATCATCGAGGCCGTACAGTCGGCGGGTCGCCTCGCTCTCCCGGGTCAGATCCACCGCCTCGGGCGCATGGCGCTGCATGTTGAAGGCCAGTTCATAGCTGGCGATGCGGGCTGCGAGGTTCGAATTGTCGGGATGCAGGGCCGCGTGATCGGCATTGAACTCGCGCAGGGCATCCAGCACCCGCCGCTGGGTGCTAGAGCCCATCCCGGCCGGGCGCTGCAGGTCGAGGATCGGATCCCCCGCTGAACGCAGGACCGTGCCCTGGTAGGTGGCCGGCATGTAGCCACTGGCCCAGTTCTTGGCCCCGGAGATCGGACCACCAATGGGGTCGAGCATCACCGCGAAGCCCGGGAGGTTCTCGCTCGTGCTACCCAGGCCATAGTTCACCCACGACCCCAGGCACGGGCTGCCCGAGAGGATCTTGCCCG
>VFQT010000255.1_pt1 | contig 84067 bp, 90 predicted proteins | sample 3512381 | NCBI WGS metagenome assembly VFQT01 (sample SAMN10412376, study PRJNA504923) | tailings metagenome | isolation source: Relicate 2 Philex TSF3 active mining site | place: Philippines: Tuba, Benguet | collected 2017-08-29
GTCGCTTCGAAGAAGCGCGCAAGTTGAAGCAGGCCGGCCCCAGTGCCGCAGATCTCGGTTTTGGTGGTTCACAATCCCGCCAGCGCTCTGAGGACGACGAATATGCCGCGATTGCGGAGAAGTACGGCGTCACTTTCGACGACGACGAAGAGGAAGAAGAAGAGGACGAGTCCTGACGCATCGCCTTCGGGCCGTCTCACTCCATCAACATGACCCCCCGTCGCAATATCGCTCTCGTCGCGCACGTCGACCACGGAAAGACGACTCTGGTTGATTCGCTTCTGCGGTCGACGGGCACTTTTGCTGCCCACCAACAAGTCGTTGACCGTGTCATGGACTCCAATGACCAAGAGCGCGAGCGTGGAATCACCATTCTCGCCAAGGCAGCCCAGATCACGTACAAGGGTGTCAGCATCAACTTGGTCGACACGCCTGGCCACGCGGATTTTGGTGGTGAGGTCGAACGGGCGTTGCACATCGTCGACGGCATCGTTCTGCTGGTTGACGCCGCCGAAGGTCCGCTTCCGCAGACGAGGTACGTGCTTTCGAAGGCAATGGATGCAAACCTGCCCGCTGTCGTCGTGCTGAACAAGGTCGATCGACAAGATGCCCGCGCCGAAGAGGTGCTGGGCGAGGTGGAGCAACTGTTTCTCGATCTCGCACGCAACGACGAGCAACTTTCATTCCAGGTTGTGAGTGCCGTTGCTCGCGAAGGTCGCGCAATGGTCGGGGTCGGTATGCCGGCAGCCGACGCCACGCTTGAGCCCCTGCTCGATTGCATGCTCGCTTTGCCCGAGCCCAAAAGTGACAGTGACGGAGTCCTGAGAGCCCTCGTGACAAACCTCGATGCCTCCGACTATCTCGGTCGCCTTGGTATCGGTCGCGTCTATTCGGGCACACTGCGCAAAGGCGAAACCATCGCCGTGTGTCAACGCCCGACAGACGACAACCCCTCCCCGATACTGCGTCGTCGCGTCACCACGCTCCACGTCTTTCGGGGAATCGGCAGGGTCGACGTCGACAGCGTCGAAGCGGGCGACCTTTTCGTCGTTTCCGGTATTCCCGAGATCGAAGTTGGCGACACTCTGACGAGCGTCGAGACCCCGTCGCCGTTGCCTCGACTGATCGTCGACGACCCCGTGATTCGCATGAGTTTCGGCGTCAACACCTCACCAATGGCCGGTCGTGAGGGCAAGTTCCTGACGAGCCGCCACTTGAGGGACCGCCTCGACCGTGAGATTCTCGGCAACGTGTCGATTCGCATCGCACCCACAGATTCACCCGAAGTCATCGAGGTATCGGGTCGCGGAGAGCTTCAGTTGGCGGTACTCATCGAGAACATGCGCCGCGAGGGTTACGAGCTACAGGTCAGCCGGCCCGAAGTCGTAACCAAGGAAATCGAGGGCCGCCGCCACGAGCCTCTCGAAGAGGGAACCGTGGACGTCCCCGATGAACATGTTGGAGCGGTCACGCAGGCTCTCGCCCCACGAAAGGGTCGCGTCACCGACATCCGTCCGGGCGATATCGGCCGCACCTTGGTTGGTTTCGAGGCGCCGTCGCGTGGACTCATCGGATTCCGATCACAGGTGATCACCGAAACTCGAGGTACCGCGCTCATCCATATGCGACTTGTCGGCTGGACACCCTGGGTGGGTGAACTTCCACACCGTTCTGGCGCAGCGATGATCTCGGATCGAACCGGAAAAGTCACGGCATATGCGCTCGACAACCTTCAGTTGCGTGGAACGCTCTTCGTATCGCCCGGTGAAGAGGTGTACGAGGGAATGGTCGTCGGCGAGAACTCACGTAGCGACGAGATGGTCGTCAACGCCGTTCGTGCGAAAGAAAAGACCAACATTCGTACGCACAGCCACGACGACGGAGTGAAGCTTGCCGCACCCGTCATCCACACTCTCGAAAGCGCCTTGGAATGGATTGCCGACGACGAATTGGTCGAGGTGACCCCCGCTGCATTGCGAATCCGCAAACGTTTGCTGGGTCTGGAAGACCGCAGGCGGGCCTTCAAAAAGACGCAATAGCGTCACCGTCCGTTTCGAACTACTTCCGGCGGGGCTTCTTCGAGAGGGTCACGGGGTGGGCCGCCACAGTTGTTTCGCGCTTCTCGAGTTCCTTGACCAACATCCCGTAGACCTTCGCGCCCACAAGTTCGGTGAGTTCGTCCTTCAGGTACATGTACGTCGGATCCTTGCCCACGAAGGCACCTGGATCGTTCGTGCACCACCAATGAAATTCGTGACCGCCATCGCCCCAGTCGCGTCGCTTCCATTCGCGTACGAACGTCACGATATGGCCGTCTTCATCGGTCGTCTCTTGCAATCGGACCGGAACCTGCCAGCACACATCGGGCTTCCAGTCCATTGGACGCTCGCCGGCCTCTGTCGCTCCGATGTGCAGTGCGCAACCCGTGCCACCCTCGAAACCCGGTTTGTTGAGGAACACACATGCTCCGTCGACGACGCGGGTCTTCGGTGTGCCATCTCGCTCTTGGGTCAGCCAACCTGACTTCGCCACGCGAGCTTTGTTCTGCCAATTCTTCGCCGTCAGTCGACGCGAACTGCGCACCACCGTCTTCTCGTCGTCTTTGTCGATGAAATGGGCACCGAAGCTGCAACAACCCTGCATCAATTCGGTTGTGTCGTCCTCGTGGATTCCCTTGCAGCCCTCGCCATAGATGCACTTCCAGTTGCTGAGGAGGTAGGAAGCGTCGAAAATCCACATTCGCCCACCATCGGGATCTTCGAAACTCACCCAGTCATGTATCTCCGACGCTTTCGACACGATGCGACGCTACCCGTTGCGCGAGACCGAAACCAAAGACTGCGTGTGCACTCATCGGTAATGTTCTTTCGGTGCACGACATGCCGGTGTTGATTACCCAACCACACGAGCTGCACCTCGTATCGCGTGATGCGTCGAACATCGTGGGGGTGGCGTCGGCACTGGTGATGCCGCGCAACGTCGACGATGTGATTGCGATAGTGAAGGACTGCCGCCGCAGGAACGTTCCGTTCGTTGCACGCGGGGCCGGCACCGGACTTGCCGGTGGTGCAGTGCCGCCTGATGGCGCAGTGGTCGTGTCGATGATGGCGATGAACAGGGTCCGTCAAATCGACCCAGTTGGTCGAACCGCGTGGGTGGAGCCGGGCGTTCTGAACGCCGACCTCAGCCGCGCAACGGCGCGCTACGGACTTCATTTTGCTCCTGATCCGTCCAGCCAGCAGAGCTGTTCGATTGGTGGCAATGTGGGGAACAACTCGGGAGGCCCGCACTGCCTTTCGGCGGGCGTCACCTCGGCGCACGTCCTCGCCGTTGAAGTTGTGCTGACCGATGGCTCGGTCGTGGTTCTCGACACGACCGGCGCACCGTTCGACCTGCGAGGTGCCTTCGTCGGCAGCGAGGGCATGTTCGGAATCGCGACGGCCGTGCAAGTGCGCTTGACCCAAAATGCGCCCCACCACGCAACCGTGGTCGTCGGTTTTCCCACGATCGAGGCCGGGGCCTTCGCCGTCAGTGCCATCATCGCCGGGGGAACGGTTCCCTCCGCGCTCGAAATGATGGACGCCCCGATCACACGGGCAGTCGAGGAGTACGTCCATGCGGGGTTTCCTCTCGATGCAGGGGCGCTTCTCATCGTCGAAGTCGAAGGTCTGGTGAACGGAGTCGAATCCGACATCGCCCATTGCCTGCGTATCTGCGCCGCGCATGGCGCAACCTCGATTCGGAGGGCGGCGAACGAGGCGGAACGCGCCCTGATCTGGAAGGGCCGCAAGACTGCATTCGGTGCGATCGCGCGGATCAAACCGAACTACTACCTGCACGATACGGTTGTTCCGCGACGCAAATTGGCCGAGGTTCTTGACGCAGTTGGAGCCATCGCTCACGCAGAAGACCTCGCGGTGATGAACGTGTTCCATGCCGGCGACGGCAACCTGCACCCGCTACTTCTTTTCGACAAGCGAGAGATCGGTGTGATGGAACGGGTGCACCGCGCCGGAGCGGAAATTGTCCGGATTTCCGTCGAAGCGGGCGGGGTGCTGTCGGGTGAGCACGGGATCGGCCTTGAAAAACGGGACTTCATGAACCTGATGTTCGATGAATCGAGTCTCGCGGCGCAGGCGTCGTTGCGTCATGCCTTCGATCCGTTCGGCCTCGCCAATCCGGGAAAAGTCCTACCGTCGGCTGCAGGATGCGGGGACGGGCGATGAGCAGATCTTCAACGATGCAGAGCGGAATCATTCGGTTCGAGCCCGACGAGCTTGTCGTGGAGGTACACGCTGGGACCACGATGCGGGACCTGGCCGACACGCTCGTGGCGCAAGGTCAACGCCTCCGCATCCCCGCTGTGGGAACCGTCGGAGGTGCAGTCGCGGAGCGCCGCAATGGACCGTACCCCTCCGACAACAATGCGCTGCCGAACATCGTGCTGCGCATGAGGGCCGTCGACGGCAACGGTCGGGACTTCACGGCAGGTGGCGGCACCGTGAAGAACGTCTCCGGTTTCGATCTCGTCAAGATTCTCGTTGGATCGCGGGGCACGTTGGCGACGATCACCGAAGTGACGTTGCGAACCGAACCCGTGCCACGGGCGAGCCGTTGGTTCGAAGGCTCGGGTTCTGTCGATGCGCTTTACCGTCCGGCACTCGTGGCACTCAACCGAGGGCGCACCATCGTGAATCTCGAAGGACACCCCGACGACGTGATGGAACAGTCACTCCTGCTGTCCGGTTTCGATGAGGTGCAAACGCCGACTCCCGAGGAAGTGATCGGCTTCGAGCCCATGGATGGCCCGCCAAGGGCAATCCCGGCGACGGACTCGGCGCTCGCCGTATGTCGCCGACTGAAAACAGCCTTCGACCCGCACAACGTCTTGGCCCCCGAGCGTTCGCTGCAGTTGGGTTTGTTGTGATCATCGGACCGTTCTCACGTGTCGACGCCACCGACCTCGCGTCGTGTGTCGCCTGCGGCTTGTGCCTGCCGCACTGTCCGACCTACCGCACCACGGGTGCCGACGCCCAAAGCCCCCGCGGCCGCATTGCTCTCATTGCAGGGGTGCGGGACGGCACGCTCGAACTTGACGGCGGAGTCATCGAAGCACTCGACACCTGCGTGCAGTGCATGGGCTGCTTGCCGGCCTGCCCGTCCGGCGTTCGTTACGACCGAATCATTGCGCCCGTGGTCGAAGAGTTGGCAGCGCGGCGTCGCGGATCGCGACTGCGCCGCAGGGTGATGCTTAGCCCTCTCGGCCGGCCACGTTTTCTTCGCGTGCTCACGGTGGTCGGCGCGATTGCTCAGCGTTTGCATGTGTTGCCGAGACGCCTCGGCGTACCTCGCCTGTCTTTCGTGCGCGCACACGCCTCTCGCAATAGGAGAGGAAACGGGGAAATCGTCGTCATTTTTTCCGGATGCGTCATGGACGCCTGGTACGGCGACGTCCATCGCGACACTCACGACGTTCTGAGTGCGATGGGTTACGACGCGAGATTCAGCGATCCAGCGTTGTGCTGCGGCGCATTGCACTCGCACGGCGGTCTTTCCACACGAGCTCGCAGTCTCGAAAGCCTCGTCGCGTCCGAACTGTCGGGGGCAACAATCGTGGTGAACTCGGCGGGATGCGGCGCACATCTGCGCGAGCTCTTCGTAGACAACCAACGGCAGGCGACAACCGTCGTCGACGTGATGGAATTCATCGACTCGAACATCGAACGACTGTTGGAGATATGTCCGCCGGTGACCGAGCAACTCCGCGAACCGGTTTTGGTTCACGATGCCTGCCATCTACGAAACCTGCAGGGTTCGCACCTCGCCACACATCGCGTACTTGCACTGCATCATCACGTGCTCCAAATTCCCGATGAAGGGCTGTGCTGCGGGGCCGGGGGAGCGTTCGCGATCGAGCAGCCCGAAACCGCTCGCCGGATCGTCGAGCGGAAGTACGTCGCAGTCGACAAGGTCATCGACGCGGACGTGAAATTCCTCTCCTCGGGAAATCCGGGCTGCATCGGACACCTGAACGCCAACAAACCGGACGCTTTGTCACGCATCACCGTCGTCCATCCGGTGCAACTGGTCGCGCGTATGATCGCTCGTGGGCGCATTGAAGACTAGAAACCGAAAGCGCAGGAGCCCACGGTGAACGCAGACTTTGAATCCGAGGCCGAGTCGCTCGTCGAAATCGCCGATCGTCTCGCCGATGCATCCATCGACCTGTTGGCCGCGGCCATACGCGACGGCGATACGAACGCCGCAAAGGAGGCCGAACACGTGGAACGCGAACTGCAAAAGGCGAGACGTGCCGTGGTGAAGGCCGAGGGAATTCTGCGCGGAATCAGTTCGCGCCGAGACGATTGACAGCGTCGATCAACAGCCTCAGTTCCCCGAATGACCGCTTGTCGAAACGCAGCACGAGGCGGGGAAGTTCAAGGTTGTCGTCATCGCGCGTCTCGGCGGGAAGCGGCTCGGTTTGCTCGATTCCGCCTTCGACACAGAGGTGCGAGAATGCGTCGTTCAAAGACGCAAGGTCCCGAGCATCGGGAAGAGACTTGAGCCTCAGAACCAGCCGCGAACCGACGAAGCGCATCGAATGGAAGTTGGCATAGAAACCCGTGATTTCATTGGCGGCAGCAACCGCGTCGTTCGTTGTGAAGTACAGCGCCCGATCGTCGGGGGAGATGAGCCCGCGACTGGCCATCTGATCGCGCACGAAGTCGTCGACTTGCTGCCAGTAAGGATCACCGGGTACGTCCAAGAGCACAATAGGGACCGGCGCTCCTTTGCCGGTTTGCGTCAGTGTCAACAGTTCGAAGAGTTCATCGAGCGTGCCGAAGCCTCCGGGCATGCAGATAAAGGCCTGCGACGCCTTGGTGAGTGCGAATTTTCGAGTGAAGAAATACTTGAGGCCGATGTGTTTTTCGTCCCCGGCGATGATCTCATTTGCTTCGTTCTCGAACGGCAGCTGAATCGAAACACCAATGCTGTTGTCACGGCCGGCGCCGACCATGCCCGCTTCCATGATCCCGGGTCCGGCACCCGTGATCACCATCCAACCCTTGGCGGAGAGTTCGCGCGCTACACGCACGGTCTGTTCGTAGAGCGGGTCGTGGGAAGCCGTCCGGGCACTGCCGAAAATCGTCACCTTTGGCCGACCTCCGACCTGTGCCAACAACGAGAAAGCCTGCCGCAGGTCCTTGACCGTGTTCGCCATGATCTTCTGGTCGAGAAGCGACGGCTGGTCGGCAAGAAACAGCTCGACTTCCTCGCGGAGGTCGCGCTCGAATGGGCTCGGCACGCGTCCTACGGCTGTCATGTCATCAGCCCGACTTGGAGTCCGCATTCAGCTTCACCCGAAGTGCGTCGAGTAGCTCGACGAAACTCTTCTGGAACGAGGCGATTCCGTCGGCTTCGAGCTTTGCCGCAACGTCGGCCAAATCGATGCCTGCCGATGCGAGGCGTCCCCACGTCGCGCGAGCCTCTGCGAGGGAAGCGTCGACCGTTCGCCCAATCGTGCCGTGGTCGTCGAACGCCTCAAGCGTCTGATCGGGCAGCGTGTTGACCGTATCGGGACCAATGAGGGTGTCCACGTACAGGGTGTCCGGATAGGAAGGGTTCTTCGTCGAGGTGCTGGCCCACAGTGGGCGTTGGACCTTTGCACCGGCGGTCAGCAGGCGTTCCCATCGTGGACCCGAAAACCGTTCGAGAAACAACCCGTATGCCAGGTGCCCTTGGGCCACAGCCGCACGGCCACGCAATGCGAGAGCGTTCGGGTCGGAAAGTCCACTGAGGCGGTCGTCGACCTCGGAGTCGACGCGGCTGATGAAGAAACTTGCCACAGAATTCACGGTCGAGAGATCACTGTGACCCGCCACGAGGCGGTCTTCCAGGCCGGCGATGTAGGCCTCGATCACATCGTCGTAGCGATCGAGAGAGAAAATGAGGGTTACGTTGACATTGCGACCCTCGGCAATCATCGTGCGGATCGCGGGAAGCCCTTCCCGCGTGGCCGGGATCTTGATCATCACGTTCGGCGCATCGATCCGTGCGTCGAGTGCACGCGCCGCGGCGAGAGTCGCTTCACCGTCGGCAGCGAGTCCCGGGTCGACTTCAACGCTCACGAACCCGTCGCAACCCTTTGATTCGTCGTACAGCGGTCGGAACACCTTGAGAGCCCCGGCAATGTCGTCGAGAACCAATTCCCAGTAGATCTCCTCGACACCAAAACCTTTGCCGGCGAGCACGGCGAATTGTGCGTCGTACTCGCTCGAACCTTGAATTGCTTTTTGGAAGATGGTCGGGTTCGACGTGAGGCCACGCACGCCACGATCGACGAGGCCCTGTAATTGGCCACTTGTGAGGTAACCGCGACGGAGATTATCGATCCATGGGCTTTGACCCTGTTCGGCGTGCAGGCGGCGAAGAATGTTCGTCGTGGTCATCGACGCGACGTTAGTTCGGTTGCCGCCCGAACCACGTTGGCAACCGACATTCCAAAGTGCTCGAGAGCCACGGTCCCGGGCGCACTGGTTCCGAACTCGTCGATTCCAATCGCACGATCGGCGATTGCATCCCACCCATACGTACTTCCCGCCTCCACCGCGACCACCGGCACACCCGCAGGCAGGATCGACTCCTTGAAGGCCGAGTCTTGCGCGAGGAAAGTCGACTGACAAGGCATCGAGACCACACGTGCGGGTACTCCCGCTTCCGTCAATTGCCTGGCGGCCGCAACACACAGCGAGACCTCACTTCCGGTGCCGACAAGCACCACCCGTGGCTCTGCGACGTCGACGACAGGTCCAGCACCTCGCTTCATCGCACTTCCGTCGGTGACGGTGGGAAGGTTCTGGCGGCTGAGAACTAGTGCCGTCGGGCCATCGTGGTCGAGAGCGGCGAGCATCGCGGTTGCAGTTTCGTTTCCGTCGGCTGGACGAATGACCTGCAGCCCGGGAATGACGCGAAGTGACGCGAGGTGCTCGACCGGCTGGTGAGTCGGGCCGTCCTCGCCCACACCGACGGAATCGTGACTGAATACGAAGACGACTTTCGCCTTCGAGAGTGCGGCCAGCCGAATCGCAGGTCGCATGTAGTCGGCAAAGACAAAGAAAGTTCCAACGACTGGCACCAAATTTCCGTGGAGAGCCAATCCATTCGCGACCGCACCCATGGCGTGCTCTCGCACGCCGAAGTAAATCTGACGACCGGCACGGTCTGATCGCGAGAAAGTCGTGTCGGGCGACAGCTTTGCTCCGGTGTTGCCTGTGAGGTCCGCAGCACCCGCAATGATGCCCGGCAAGATTTCGGTTGCCGTAGCCAGCACTTTCTGGATTGCAACGCGCGTGGCCGGGGATTCGCTTGCGTCGAACCTCGGAAGGTGTGGAGCAAGTCGTGCGCCCATTCCCTTGGTTGAATGTTCGGCGAGTCGCTTCGGTGCCACCGAAGTCGACCACGCTTCACGTGCGGGCTTGCAGCGTGCGGCAGCGTGCGCGCGGTAGGCGGTCACCAGTTCTTGTGGCGCGTGGAACGGCTCGTCGGGAATCCCGAGAACCTCTTTCGTGCGCGATATGTGCTCGGCAACGAATGGGTTGCCGTGCGCCGCATGTTTGTCGGTGAAGTCGGGCGACGGAAAGCCGATTCGAGTCGGCAAAACGATCAGGGTCGGGGCACCCTTCGTTGCTTTCGCCCGAACGAGGACAGCCTCGATGGCATCGCAATCCTCCGAGATGGGACCCGCTTCGATGACGTTCCATCCGTACGCACGGAACCGTCCGACGACGTCGTCACTGCACGTGAGGTCGGTGGAGCCGTCGATCGTGATCTTGTTGTCGTCGAAGACACAAATCAATCGTTCAAGTCCAAGATGGCCCGCAAGGGATGCCGCTTCGTGACTGACACCCTCCATCAAACATCCGTCACCCGCGACCACGAAGGTGTGATGATCGATCACGTCGCTTCCGAGAGATGCACGCAGATGCTCTTCCGCAATGGCCATTCCGACTGCGTTCGCAAAACCCTGGCCCAGCGGACCGGTCGTCACTTCGACACCGGCCGTATGGCCGACCTCCGGGTGGCCCGGTGTGATGGATCCGAGTTGCCTGAACGCCCTGAGATCGTCGACTTCCAGGCCGTAGCCGTTCAGCCACAGCAGGGTGTACTGAAGGATCGACGCGTGGCCCGCGGAGAGGATGAATCGATCACGATTCGGCCAATGCGGATCCGCAGGGTCATGACACATGACCCGTGAATAAAGCGTGTGGGCGAGGGGTGCCAATGCCATCGCCGTGCCCTGGTGACCACTTTTTGCATGGAACGGCGCATCCATCGCCATTCCACGGATCACCGCTATTGCTCGAGCGTCAAGAGCGGAATCGAAGTCGGTACCGGCGTCAGGCTGCGTAACCACGTGCGAACACTAACTGTTCGGTCGGGGGAGAAGGGTCAGTGGAAGGATGCTCCACGGGTCGCGATTCACTCGACAGTGCGCGAAGACCTGTCCGTAATCGTCGAACTCGAGCTCGGCCTTGACCAGTCGGTAAGTGAACTTGCCCGGATCGACGCGAAACGGGCTGACGTTGCGGGCGACTTGTTCGTCGTCCTCGCCCGGCCCGTTTCGGAACACGACCTCAAAAACGCCTTCACCCGATTCGCTGGGTTCGCAATAAATCAATGCCACAAGGTGCGGTGAAAATGTGAACGGCGGCTCAGAGGGGGAAACGGTCGAGAAAAACGCACCCGTCAAGTCGATGCGCGTGCTCGGCCCTTCGGCCTGACGCAATTCGAAATTCTCAACGAAGAGGGTGGAGACGAGATGCACGCGGCAAATCTACAAAATCCCCGGAGAAGTCAGGCGGCCGCGCGACGCGATGGCGCGACAAGTTTGACTTCACTCAGACGTACGCGAGCCAATTTTGTCCACGTGAGCAGCTTGATCACCCACCAGCCGTAATCGACTTCGTACCAGCGGTGCGCCAATCGCGCCGAAGTCGGTGCGGCGTGATGGTTGTTGTGAAGACCCTCGCCCGCGGTGAGAAATGCCAGCCATTGCAGATTCCCCGCACCGTTGTCATAGGGCCGACGGCCGAAATGATGGCCGATTGCGTTCACCGCAGCCGAGCCGCCGAGATAGAGGTTCACGTGCACGAAAGAAGCGGCGAGACCGACCCACAGACCGAACACCAGACAAAGCGAGGTGACCCCGATCGTGAGTCCAAGAATCGTGCGGTCGAAGAGGATGCGATCAATTCGTGTCGGCGGCATGTCCTTCGCGTAGCGCTGGAGGGTCGACGGGTCGTTGGCGCACCGTCGGTAGAGCGCAACGTTCTTTTTCTGCACGGTCTTCCAACCCAAAAGAACCGGTGAATGTGGATCACCGTCGATGTCGGTGAAGGCATGATGCTTTCGGTGCACAGCCACCCACTGGCGCGGCCGGATACCCGTCGCCACCCAAATGAAAAAACGGAACCCAAAGGCAGCCACCGACGAGAGAGAAAGCGCGCGATGCGACATCGCACGATGCAAGTACACCGTCGTTGCGATGTTTGCCATCACGGTCACCCCGAGGCCGGCGACGAACGTGAGCACGATCGCTCCCCAAAAGGTCGACGGCGCGGCGAGGGCAGGCGTAAAACCAACGGTCATGAGCGCACCCTACCGACCTACCGACCAGTAGGTAGAGCTTTCAGGTAACCTTTGGGTATGGCTCAACGGCCGATGCGGGACGTCATTCTCGATGAGGCGACGGAACTGTTTTCCCGCTTCGGTTACGAAGGGACCTCGCTCAATGACATTGCAGCCGGCGTTGGCATCAAACGGCCCAGCCTGCTGCACCATTTCCCCAGCAAGGACGCCCTCTACGGCGAGGTTTTCGAAAAAATGCTCTCGGACTGGCTCGAGCGAGTCGAGTCCGCGATGAAGAGCCCAGGTCGCGGGTGGCAGAGATTCTCTGCGGTTCTGGAATCGGGTTTCGACCTCTTCTGCGAAAACCCCTCGTACGTTCGCCTCATGCGCCGCGAGGCCATCGAAGGCGGCGAACGGCTGGGAATCGATCTTGTCGGCGTTGTGGCGCCCTTTTTCGAGGCGGCGGTGAACTGGCTCGAAGAGGAGATAGTGGCGGGGCACTTCCGCAAAATCGATGCACGCCAGGTGCTCGTCACGGCGTATGCGTCCCTCCTCGGGTACGTATCGGATGCGCCCTTCATCAACGGTCTCCTGGTCGACGACGCCCTCGCCCCCGAGGCACTCCTTGCGCGTCGTGAGCACCTGCTCGACATGTTTCATCGCACTCTCGTCGCCGATCAGGACCTGACGCTCACTAGTCTCGGCGCGTGAACAGCAGCGGCGGCCCCTCCCGGACCTTGTCGGAGCGCGAGAGCAAAGCCCTACTCGTCGGCTCCGGAGTTCCGTTCCTTCCCGAACTCGAACTCTCCAGGTCGGCAACGGCAGACGAACTGGCGGATCTGGCGGCGGCACATGGAATTTCTTTCCCTGTCGTTGCGAAGCTGAACGGCGATCGGATCGCACACAAGACCGAGCGTGGGCTCGTTCGGTTGAATATTGCTGACAGTTCCGCACTTGTGTCGGCCATCCATGACCTGTTCGGCGCCGCACGGGAAGAAGACGGAATCGTCACAGTCCTCGTTGCCCCAATGGTGAAGAGCAATCGCGAGTTCATCGCCGGTGTCGTGCGCGATCCCCAATTCGGGCCGGTCGTGATGCTCGGGGTCGGAGGAGTGCTGGCAGAGGCCGTCGCCGACGTGGTCTTTCGTCCGGTACCCGTGTCCACCAGTGACGCTCGCGAGATGGTGAACGAAATCAAGGCGCAAAAGCTTCTGGGAACGTTCCGTGGTGAGGCTGGCATCGACCGCGACGCCCTGGTTGGGGTGCTTGTCGGCCTTTCGGAAACCGCGGCCCAACGCGACGACATCTTGTCGGTCGATCTCAATCCGCTGCTCGTCACCGCGGAGGGCGGCCTTGTAGCGGTTGACGCGTTGGTCGAAGTGGGCGCACCGGCCACCCGGCCGACCTCGACCAAACGAACACGCAAGTTGGGCGACGAACATTTCCGTGCGCTTTTCGAACCACGGGGTGTCCTTGTCGCTGGAGCATCAAGTCATCCCGGCAAGTTCGGGTTCGTATCGATGCACAACATCCTCGCCAGTGGCTACCAGGGTCGCGTCGGAGGGACGAACCTTTCGGGCGAAGAGGTGCTGGGTGTCAAGACTGTTGCGTCCGTCGCCGATCTCGCCGACGGTTTTGCTGATCTGGTGTTCGTGTGCACCCCGACCGCCGCCAACCCGGGTCTGCTGCGCGATTGTGCCGCCAAGGGCGTCAAGGCCGCATTTCTCACATCGGCCGGTTATGGAGAGGCGGGAGACGAAGGTCGCAAACTTGAAGATGAGATCGTGGCGTTGGCCGATGAACTCGACATCCTCCTCGCCGGACCGAACGGGCAGGGTGTCGTCAGCACCCCCGCACGACTGTGCGCCCAAATCGTCGCCCCTTATCCACCCTCGGGCCGAATTGGTGTCGCAAGTCAAAGCGGCAACTTCGTCTCGTCGTTCCTCAACTACGCCCGCCAGAGCGGGGTCGGAGTCAGCAGGGCGGTCTCGGCGGGAAACGCCGCAAGTGTCTCTGTGGCCGACTACCTCGAGTGGTACGCATCCGATTCGGCCACGTCCGTTGGTCTTGCGTACCTCGAGGGCATCACCGACGGTCGGGCTCTCATGGCCCAACTTGCCACCGTCTCGCGGAAGATGCCATTGGTCATCGTGAAGGGCGGCGCAACCGAGGCGGGTGCACAGGCTGCGGCAAGTCACACCGGTGCACTCGCCGCCAATGACAAGGTCTTCGACGGAGCATGCCGGGCCGCTGGCCTCGTGCGTGCCGCATCCGTCGAGGAAGCCTTCGATACGGCGGCGTGTTTTGCGACGCAGCCCCTGCCCCGCGGGGGACGCACGGTGATTCTCACAACGGCAGGCGGTTGGGGAGTCGTGACGTCGGATGCGCTGTATCAGCGATCCGAGCTCAGTCTTGTCCCGCTGCCGGACGACCTTCGTGCAGCAATCGACGAGAAGTTGCCGCCACGATGGAGCAAGGGCAACCCGGTCGACTGCGCCGGCGGCGAAACACGTGACACCATCCCGGAGGTTCTCGGACTCATCGCGCGCCATGACGACGTGGACGCGGTGATCTATCTCGGCATCGGCATCCAATCGAATCAGGCAAGGCTCATGCGAGAGGGCTCGTTTTATCCCGATCATGGCCTCGAGCGCATCGTCGCGTATCACGAACGTCAGGATTCGCGTTTCGCCGAGGCCGCCGCCGAGTTGTCGATCGAGACAAAGAAGCCGATTCTCGTTGCAACCGAGCTTGCGATTGCAGATCCTGAAAATCCGGGGCCTCGTGCAGTTCGGGAATCGGGTCGTTACTGTTTCCCGACGGGCAACCGAGCCGTCGCAGCACTCGCACACATGGTGCGCTACGCGCAGTTTCGGGACCGATGACAAAGCGCAAACGACGTGCTCGTAGGCCCGGCCTGGTAGTAGCAGTCATCGGCGCAGTCGGGGCGGCCCCGCTGGCCGCGCTCTGGTACGGGGGCCACACGCTTGCCACTCGCACCGATGGTCGTACCGCGAAACCCGTTTCTCACATCGTCACGCCGGTGATGAGCGTGCGTCGCGCAGCCGACACCTTGGCCGCCGACATCGCAACACGCAATCTTCGCAACGAGCTTTCGACCATTCCCGGCAAATTGCCCTCGTCGGGTTGCATTCGCGTCGATGCAGGCGGACGCATCGTCGTGACGAAATCATCGGACAAGGAGCTGATACCTGCCAGCAACCAAAAGATTGCCACTGCGGCCGTTGCCCTTGAAGTTCTGCCTGCAGACACCCGTTTCACCACCCGTGTATTCGGTACCGTCGACAACGGCGTCGTAACCGGTGACATCACCCTCGTCGGCGGTGGCGATCCGTTGCTCGTGAGCCGGGAATTCCTTGCGACCGAGCGTTACCCCACCACGTCGCCAACGCTTCTGGACGACCTTGCCGACAAGGTCAAGGCCGCAGGTGTGTCGTCCGTGGCGGGCAGTGTCGTCGGCGATGAGACGTACCTCGACGATGATCGCTACCTCGACGATTGGTCATCGGGCATCAGGGGAACAGAGGCGGGTCCACTCGGCGCTCTCATGGTGAACGACGGCGTGGTTGTTGGAAATCCGTTGAAGCCCGCCAACCCGGCCGTCGCCGCAGCCGAGGAATTCACCCGTCTGCTTCGCGCGCGCGGAATCTCCGTCGCAGGCGACGCCCGTGAGGCAAAGACCACGCCGACTGGTGCGGTGATTGCGGAGATCTCGTCGGCCTCCGTTGCATCCGTTGTCGGAGAGATGCTCACCAACAGCGACAACAACACCGCTGAATTGCTCGTGCGCCACATCGGACTGTCGCGCTCTCTGCAGCCGACAACCGCGGCAGGGTTGGCCGTGATCCGCGAACTTCTGGGGCAATGGGGAATCGAAGGCGTCACCGTGACGGACGGCTCGGGTCTGTCGCGCGGCAATCGGATGACATGCGCGGCCCTCGTCGCACTTCTCGATCGCAGCCCGATCGGGGGTGGCCTGAAGAAAGGTCTCGCTGTCGCAGGCCGCACCGGCACGTTGAAGGATGTTTTCACCGATTCGCCCGTTGCGGGCCGGTTGCTCGGCAAAACGGGAACCCTGTTGAACATCAAGACACTTGGCGGTGTACTTCCTGTCGATTCCACCGATGAAGTGACGTTCGCCCTGTTCCTGAACGGTGCCGGCTGGGCCGACCAAGGGAATTACCGGCCGCTCTGGGAGGCTCTTGCTCGGGCGGTTTCCACGTACCCGACCGGGCCATCCGCGGCGCAGGTGGGTGTGCTCGGCGGGGGCTGAGAGGGTGCAAAACTGTCGCATCGGTGCGACACTTGAGGCGTGGCTTCCGATTCCCGGGCGCGGGACGCAGAGATCGTCGACTTGGTCGTCGCATACGCGCGCCAAGAAACCATCGAGCCCCTCCGCGGGGCGGGTCGCTGGATTCTCTGGGGCATCGTTTCGATGGCCCTTGTTTCGGTCGGTATGGTTCTCGTCGCTCTCGGGCTGTTGCGCCTCGTGCAAGACCTGTCATCCGAAGTATTTGACGGACCGTGGTCATTCGTCCCGTACGCATTCGGCACCGTGTTCGCAGTCGTCGTTGTCGTCATCGCACTCTTCCAAGTGCGCAGGCCACGCCTTTAGTTTGCCGAACAGGTTGGAGGACCAATGGACCCGAACTCAGAGCGCAAGATCTCGAAGGACGACCTCGAGCGCAGATTCAAGAGTCTCCAAAATGACATCCAGGGCCGAGTCGAGAACAAGAAGCAGAGCATCGTCGCCGTTGCCGGTGCCGCCGCAATCGTGCTGATGGTCGTTTCGTATCTCTTCGGCCGCCGTCGCGGATCGCGGCGCGCGACTCGCGTCGATTTCAGGCGTTGACGTGGCCTCGAAGAGCATGCGTCGCATTTCGTTCGTTGCCGGTCTCGCCATCGGACGAGTGCCGATGCGTCGTCGCTTCGTGACTTCACTCGCGCGCCGATCGTCCGCATTCGCGAAGGCAATTCTCGTTGGTCGGCTGACCCGACGAATTCTCGGCGTTCCCGCCCCGCGAATCGTGAAAGTGCGTACGCACCGAGCCGTGGTCGACGTCGAGCCGCGATGATCGTCGACCCCGCTGCACACACCGATACCTTCGGACTGGGGGAGAAGGTGATGTTCGTCGACCGCAAGGATCGGCGCTACCTCGTTGACCTCGCCGAGGGCGGGGAATTCCACAGCCATGCTGGCTTCGTTCCCCATGAGGCGGTTGTCGGTTGTCCCGACGGTACCGAGGTCATCTCGACCAAAGGCGCTCGCTACGTGGTCCTACGTCCGACTCTCGAGGACTTCGTGGTCGAAATGCCCCGTGGCGCGCAGGTCATCTACCCAAAGGACCTCGCCACGATTCTGATGATCGCCGACATTCGCCCCGGCGTTCGCGTCCTCGAGTCGGGTGTCGGGTCCGGAGCTCTCTCCATGGCCATGCTGCGCGCCGGAGCCGCCATCACGGGATACGAGCTGCGTGAGGACTTCGCCAACCGAGCCAGGTCGAATGTGAAATCGTTCCTCGGCGAATCGGCCTTGCGGTCGTACGACGTTCACATCCGGAATTGTTACGACGGCATCGACGGAACCGACTTCGATCGGGTCGTCCTCGACCTTCCCGAGCCATGGTTGGTCGTCGACCACGCAGTCGGCGCGTTGCGACGCGGAGGAGTCCTGGTCGCCTACACGCCGTCGATCACTCAGGCGATGCAGGTGCGATCGGCTCTCGGAGATGCCTGGACGGGGCAGCGTACGTTGGAAGTGCTTCACAGAACCTGGCACATCGAAGGGCAAGCCGTACGACCTGATCATCGAATGGTGGCGCACACCGGATTTCTCACTGCTGCGCGGCTGATAGAGAAGCCCTGATTCAGGGCCGCACAATCACGGCTCGATGAAGATGCACTCGCCGGGGCATTCCTCGGCGGACTCGACAACTGCGTCGATCATGCTGTCGGGGAAATTGGCCAGACCTTCGGCGCCCTGCGGATTGCCCTTGGCGGTAGCGAAAATCTTGCTTCCTTCCTTCACGTAGGCCAGGCCGTCGTCGAGAAGGGTGAAGACATCCGGTGCGATCTCTTCGCAGAGGCCGTCGCCCGTGCACAGATCCTGATCGATCCAGACCTTCATTGCTTGCTCCTTCTTTCGCTCCGATTAGCGCCCAAACTCTACACGCCACCACTGCAGAGGTCACCTTTTGACTCGTGATCCGCGCGGTGACCCTTTTGCAGGGGGCAACGATCCTCGATTGCCCCGTGGTCGCCGAACCTTCCCCGGGAAGTGATAGAGAGAGGAGGAGCTTCGTAGGTCGGAGGTGCGGAATGTCTGCTGGTCAGCAGGACGGGCAGAACGAGGAAGGCGGGCGCGGAGAAGGTCGCGCGTCGCGCCTGGAGGCGCAATTACTCGAAGCGAAGAGCCAACTTGCTCACAAGAACGCCCAGAACGAGAAGCTCTCCTACACCCTTCGCGAGGCTCGAGAGCACATCGCCCAACTCCGTGAGGAAGTCGACAAACTCTCGCAGCCACCGTCGGCATACGGGGTGATCGTCGGCAAGAACGATGACGAGACGGTCGACATCCTGACAAGCGGCCGCAAGATGCGGGTGCACCTTCATCCCGACATCGATTTCGAGACAGTGGAGCGTGGCGCGGAAGTTGTCTTGAACGAAAGCCTGAACGTGGTTCTGGCGCGCACGCCGGAAGGCTCGGGGGAAGTCGTCTCGCTGAAAGAGGTGTGCGAGGACGGGGTGCGTGCGGTCGTGACGGTGCGCGGCGACGACGAGCGAATCTGCGAGCTTGCCGATGCCCTGCGAGGTATTCACCTGCGCTCGGGTGACTTGTTACGACTCGACCCTCGCTCGGCCTTGCTGCTGGAGAAGCTCCCGCAACCCGATGTCGAGGATCTTCTTCTCGAAGAAGTGCCCGACATCGACTACGCCGACATCGGGGGACTCGACTCACAAATCGATCTGATCGCCGATGCCGTCGAGCTCCCGTTCCTCTACGGCGACCTTTTCGCCGAACACAGATTGCCTGCACCAAAAGGGGTCCTGCTCTACGGACCGCCCGGTTGCGGAAAGACACTGATTGCCAAGGCGGTGGCGAACAGTCTCGCCAAGAAGGTGGCGGCCAAACAGGGCGACGCCAAGGGTCGTAGCTATTTCATCAACGTGAAGGGTCCGGAACTTCTCAACAAGTACGTAGGTGAAACCGAACGTCAGATCCGCCTGATCTTCCAACGGGCACGGGAAAAAAGTGAAGAAGGTTGGCCCGTCATTGTGTTCTTCGACGAGATGGACTCGATGTTTCGAACCCGCGGAAGCGGAATCAGTAGTGACATGGAGTCCACAATCGTTCCGCAGTTGCTCGCAGAGATCGACGGCGTGGAAGGCCTACGCAACGTGATCGTCATCGGCGCAACGAATCGTGAAGATCTGATCGACCCTGCAATTCTGCGACCGGGTCGCCTCGACGTGAAAATCAAGATCGAACGCCCCGACATGGATTCCGCTGCCCAGATTTTCTCTCGATATCTGACTTCCGATCTCCCCATCGCACTTCCCGATTCCGACGGCGGGACGGACCCCGAAACCGCGGTGCAGAAGATGATCGAAGCCGCAGTGACCGCAATGTACAGCGACGACGAATCGAACCGATTTCTTGAAGTCACGTACCAGAACGGCGACAAAGAAGTTCTTTATTTCCGCGACTTCTCTTCCGGTGCGATGATCGAGAACATCGTCCGTCGAGCAAAGAAGCTTGCAATCAAGCGTGTCATCGCCGGAGGCGACAGGGGCATACGTCTCGCCGACCTCGTCGAGTCCGTTCGCCAAGAATTCAAGGAACACGAGGACCTGCCGAACACGACGAACCCCGATGACTGGGCGCGCATATCCGGCAAGAAGGGCGAACGGATCGTCTTCATTCGCACCCTCGTGAACGAGCACTCGGGCGACGTCGCGGCGCGAGGTGGCAAGGCCATCGAACGCACTGCTACCGGTCAGTACCTGTAGGGACCAGGGCGGGTCCGGCATGGCGATTCACAAGGTCTGCGGTATCGAAACCGAATACGGCATCATTACGCGGGGATTTGATGCGAATCCCGTGGTCGCGTCCTCGGTATTGGTCAACGCCTACGCGGGGAATTTCCCCCAGTTGACGGGCTGGGATTTCGCCGACGAGAGCCCTGCGCTCGATGCTCGAGGTTTCGTTCTCGACGACGCGTTTCCGCCAGAGGTCGAAACGCATCTCGTCAACAGTGTTCTCACGAACGGTGCTCGTTACTACGTCGACCACGCGCATCCCGAAGTATCCACACCCGAATGCACGAGTGCCTCGCAGGTGGTGTTGTACGACCGGGCCGCCGAGGAAGTCATTCGGCGCAGCGCGTTCTCCGCAAACGAAAAGCTTCCGGGCGACCACGAAATCGTTCTCTACAAGAACAACTCCGACGGCAAGGGAAACTCGTACGGCTGTCATGAGAATTATCTGGTCGACCGAAATTTGCCGTTCGGCCGTCTGGCAGGCCTCATCACGACGCACTTCGTCACACGACAGGTGTTCGCCGGCGCGGGCAAGGTCGGCTGCGAGTTGCCCGGTCGGGGTTCGACAGCGGTTCCTTACCAGATCACGCAGAGAGCCGACTTTTTCGAAGAAGAGATCGGGCTCGAAACGACCCTGAAGCGGCCGATCGTCAACACGAGAGACGAGCCGCACTGCAATCCGAACCTCTACAGACGCCTTCACGTCATCGTCGGCGACGCGAACATGAGCGAGGTGGCAACGTTCCTGAAGGTGGGAACGACCGCGATTGTCCTCGCCATGATCGAAGACGACGTAATTCCACACAACATGCAACTCGCGAACCCTTTACAGGCGATCGCCGCAGTCAGTCACGACCCATCGCTCGCGGCAACGGTCGAGCGCGTGAACGGCCAGCGACTCACCGCTCTCGAGATGCAGTTCCTCTTGCTCGAGTGCGCGGAGAAGTACGCCCAGCAGCATGGGCTTGCTTGCGTCGACGATGCCGGCGAATCCGGCGAGGGGGAGTTGATTCTTTCTCGTTGGAAGGAAGTGCTCGAGGGCCTGGAACGCGATCTGGATTCGGTCGCACACATTGTCGATTGGATCGCCAAAAAGCGCTTGGTCGATGGTCTTGCTTCCCGTCACAACCTCGCTCCCGGGCACGCCAAACTGAAGGCCGTCGATTTGCAATATCACGACATGCGCCCCGATCGCTGCCTTGCGCGTCGCGTCGGCCTCGAGACCATGTGGTCGGTCGATCAGGTGACGACGGCCATCACCGAACCTCCAACCACCACGCGGGCGTTCTTTCGAGGCAAGTGTCTCCAGAAATGGCCGAATGATGTCGTTGCAGCAAACTGGGACAGCCTCGTGTTCGACATTGGAGACGAACCGTTGCGGAGGGTGCCGATGATGGAACCGCTACGGGGCACCAGGGCGATCGTTGGCGGCCTCGTCGACTCCGCCACGTCGCCGAGGGACCTCATCGACATGCTTGGTGCGGGCGCAAGCGAGACTTCTGGCTTCGTTGACCCAGGGATGTACTGAGGGACGAAAATTTCGCTACGGTGGGCACATGGCCGAGCGCATTCAAAAACATCGCTCTGAGCGCGGCAACGACGACGCGAATGTCTCCGAATCAACGGCCCCGGCTGCCGATGCCGAGCGCTCCGAGAAGTTGAAGGCCGAACTCGACGACCTCCTCGATGAGATCGACGAGGTACTCGAGTCGAATGCCGAGGACTTTGTGAAGAGCTACGTGCAAAAGGGTGGGGAATAGGCCCAATGGCAATGCCGTTCTTCGCCCCCGACGACAACCCGGGGGCAAGTTTCCTCGACCTCTTGCGTCGTACGGGCGCGGCACCCTTCGCGACGTCCGATGTCTCGGGACATGTTTCCGTTCCGCACGCAACCACCTGTGTAGCGCTGCGTTTCAGGGACGGAGTCGTGATGGCAGGCGACCGTCGCGCGACCTCGGGAAATCTCATTTCGCATCGGACGATGGAGAAAGTCGTCGAGGCCGACCGTTTCAGCGGCGTGGCAATCGCAGGTGCTGCCGGACCTGCAATGGAGATGATCAAACTCTTTCAACTGCAACTCGAGCATTACGAGAAGGTCGAGGGTCAAATGCTTTCCCTCGAGGGCAAGGCGAACCAATTGTCGATGCTCGTGCGCGGCAATTTGCCCGCCGCAATGCAGGGCATGGTCGTTGTGCCGATATTCGCAGGGTTCGACCTTGCCCTCGGGGCCGGTCGCCTCTGGGATTACGACCCCACGGGTGGTCGCTACGAAGAGAAGGAATACGTGACGACCGGTTCGGGAAGTCTCCATGCAGGGACCGTCGTGAAGGTTGGTTGGCGGTCTTCCCTCGATGAAGACGCCGCAATCCGCCTTGCCGTGCGTGCGTTGTGGGAGGCGGCCGACGCCGACTCGGCAACCGGTGGTCCCGATGCGTTGCGTGGCATTTATCCCGTCACTGCAACCATCACATCGGCTGGTTGGTCGCGCGTCGACGATTCCCGCCTCGCCGCAATGGTCGACCAAATACTCGTGGACCAACGCGCGCGTAACGGTGGTGATGCGCGATGAGTATGCCGTTTTACGTCGCGCCCGAACAGGTGATGAAGGACCGTGCCGACTACGCACGGAAGGGCATCGCACGAGGTCGCGCCCTCGTCGCCATCCAATACTCGGATGGCATCGCCATCATCGCGGAGAACCCCTCGAACACGTTGCGCAAGGTCAGCGAGATCTACGACCGAATCGCGTTCGCGGGTGTGGGCAAGTACAACGAATTCGACCAGTTGCGCGTTGCCGGAGTGCGTTCGGCCGACCTCAAGGGTTACCAGTACTCACGGGATGATGTCGATGCACGCAGTCTCGCCAATCAGTACGCACAAATTCTCGGGCAGATTTTCACCCACGAGATGAAGCCGCTCGAGGTCGAAATACTCGTTGCCGAGATCGGGGCCGCACCATCCGCCGACCAGTTGTTCCACATTCTGTACGACGGCACCGTTCTTGATGAGAAGCGCTATTCGGTCCTTGGTGGCGATGCTGACGCGATTGCGGCGCGCCTCGCACCTGAACTCGCCGATGCCGTCCCGGATCTCGCAACCGCCGTCAAGGTCGCCAATCGTGCGCTCGCCGGCCCGGATCGAACACTCGTCGCCGACGACCTCGAGGTCGCCGTGCTGCGTCGAAACGGTTCACGTCGCGCCTTCGCCCGTCTCGACGACGTCGAGGTTTCGGGCCTCCTGGCGAACTGATCCCCGACGGCCTGCATGGAACGCCGGATCTACGGAATCGAAACCGAATACGGCATCACGTGCACTCTGCGTGGGCAGCGTCGCCTCAGCCCCGACGAGGTGGCGAGATATTTGTTCCGCAAGGTTGTGTCTTGGGGTCGCAGCAGCAATGTCTTTCTGGAAAATGGTGCCCGCCTGTACCTCGACGTCGGTTCGCACCCCGAATACGCAACTCCTGAGTGCGACAACATCTACGACGTTGTCGTGCACGACAAGGCCGGCGAGCGTCGGATCGAAGATCTCACGTACTCGGCCGAGGAACGATTGCGTGACGAAGGCATCCGCGGAACGGTGTATCTCTTCAAGAACAACACCGACAGTGCGGGCAACTCTTATGGCTGCCACGAGAACTACCTCACGGCACGAGACGATGACCAGGCCGCGATCGGGCAAGTTCTCATACCTTTCCTCGTGTCGCGCCAGATCATCGCCGGTGCAGGTCGCATCACCCACACCGCCCGCGGCCCCGTGTACTCGATCTCGCAGCGCGCCGACCACATCTGGGAGGGGATGAGCTCGGCGACCACGCGCAGCCGTCCGATCATCAACACACGCGATGAACCGCATGCCGATGCCGAGCACTACCGCAGGCTGCACGTCATCGTCGGAGACTCGAACATGAGCGAATACACGACCTTCCTGAAGGTCGGTTCCACGGCTTGCCTTCTGCGGATGATGGAAGACCCCGGTGTCGTTCTGCGCGACATGACTCTCGAGAATCCCATCAGGGCGATTCGCGAGATCAGCCACGACCTCACGTGCCGACGCACCGTCCGCCTGCAAAACGGTCGCGAAGTGAGCGCTCTCGACATTCAACGTGAATACCTCGACCGTGCTCTTTCTTACGCCGACCGAAAGGGTTTTCCCGAATTCGAGTTGAAGGCGCTGCAGATGTGGAACCACTGCGTTTCAACGATCGAGCATGACCCGTTTGCGCTCGACAGGGAAGTCGATTGGGTCATCAAGCACCGATTGATCGAAAAGTACCGCGAACGCCACGGACTCGACTTGGGAGATCCGCAGACCCAATTAATCGACCTTCAGTACCATGACATCTGCCGGTCGCGCGGTCTGTACTACAAACTCGAATCCAAAGGTCTCGTCGAGCGCGTTTGCAACGAGGATGACATCACTCACGCAATCGAGAACGCGCCTTCAACGACACGAGCTCGCCTGCGCGGCGAGTTCATCAAGAAGGCGAAGTCAAAAAAGCGCGATTACACGGTCGATTGGGTTCACCTGAAGTTGAACGACCAGGCCCAGCGAACCGTGCTGTGCAAGGACCCGTTCAAGAGCAGGGACGAGCGGGTGGAAAAGATCATCGAGTCCATGTGACCCGAAGTAGCCTCGCTCGCGTGTCATTCGAACTCCCCGGCGAATCCGACGTCGACGGCGGTCGCGGCCGTGCCTCCGAGTCGTTGCGAGCAGTCAGGGACTGGGTGGTCGTGCTCGTCGTGGCGCTCCTCGTGGCCCTTGGGATCAGAACCTTCGTTCTCCAGCAGTTCTACATTTCCGGGCCATCAATGGAGACAACGCTTTTCCAACCCAACAGGGTGCTCGTCAACAAGCTCTCTTACCGTTTCGGCGACATCGACAGGGGAGACGTTGTCGTCTTCGATCGTGTCACTTCGAAGGGTCGCGACGTCCAACACGACGACCTCATCAAGCGGGTCGTCGGGCTTCCCGGGGAATCGGTCTCGATCAAGGGTTGCGTCGTGTACGTCGACGGCAAGCAACTCGACGAGCCCTACCTGCCCGAGCGCGACACGCAGCAGGCCGATCTCGTTTCACGTTGCCGGCAGCCCGACATGACTGCGGTCGACGTGCCTTCCGGTCAAGTGTTCGTCCTCGGTGACAATCGACCGCAGTCGATGGACAGCCGCGTCTTCGGCCCGGTCGACAAGAAGAGCATCGTTGGTCGCGCGTTCGTTGTGATCTGGCCGATCAGCCGCTGGCGCTGGCTCTAGAGAACGTCGGCCAGGCGGTCGGGCCAGTCGCTGTACACCGCGTCGACACCCATGCGAACAACCTCGGTGATCTGGCGTTCGTGTTGACAATCCCATGCAAAGCAAGCGACGTCGAATCGTTTGAATAGCGCGACGAGACCACCGGTCCAGTCGGGGTACGGCATGTTCACGACACCAATCCCGGATTCACGCAGGATGGCCGCATGACGCTCGGGACCATCCTTCATGCGAGTAATTCGGGTGGAATGAACGAGCCGAGCGTGGGGCACCTGGTGAAGCTGAGTGCGCAGAAGTTCGAGGTCCGGATGACACAGGTACAAGAGTTGACCCGCTTCGCCACGATGTCTGCGGTGCAGCTCCACGATTGGCGAAAATGCCTCGGGGTCCTTGACGTCGAGAGATAGCGGAATCGCTGGTGGCGTGGCGTGCAGCATGTCGTCGAGTGTCGGGATGTGCGACGGGAGATCGGCGCGGTTGACGGCAGACATCGGCTTGGAACGCAGACGGCCTTTGACGACTCCGTCGTGGTCGAGCACCGGCACCCCGTCCGCCGTGAGCCAGACGTCACTTTCCAGACCGGTGGCGCCGAGACGCAGGGCCAGGGTGAACGCCTCGAGGGTGTTCTCGGGGGCGTAGGCCTTGGCGCCGCGGTGGGCGAAACCGATGACGGCGGAGGGCATGGAAGGCGAGGCTACTGGGGGTGGGAGCAGGGGTCAGTGGACAGGGCTTCATAGACTCTGAACGTGTTCAACCTGTCGGGTGGCGAAATCGTTGTTTTGCTGCTGATCGGATTGGTCGTGCTCGGCCCCGAGAAATTGCCCGACGCGATGCGCAAGTTCGGGCGTGTCTACAACGAAGTGCGTCGCGTGGCCGGAGGCATCCAACGGGACGTCACGTCGACGTTCTCCGAACCTGTGAACGAGCTGCGAAAGACCGCCGAGGAGGCCAAGCGCATTTTCACGGGCTCCGACACCGCGTCGGCGTCGAGCTCGCAACCAAACACGAACGAACCGGACGACCCACCATTCGTGCCGTACGAGGCGCCCATGAACCCTGACCCGACGAAAGCCCCCGACGATGGCACTGCGCAGTAGAAGGCGCCGGGTCCGTAGACCCGATGACGAGGCAACCCTCACCGAGCACCTGAGCGAACTGCGCTTCCGCATCATCAGGTCACTTCTTGCGGTTGCGGTCGGCATGATCCTCGTGCTGCTGCAGTACGAGGCGCTCCTGCGCTTTCTCACCAAGCCGTACAGGAACCTCTGCGCCGAACGGCCCGACTTCGCCTGCGACGGGACACTGTTTGGCCTCGGTCCACTCGATGGCCTCGCAGCACGCATGCGGATCTCGGTTTATGGCGGGATCATTCTCGCCCTCCCGATCATCATGTGGCAGATCTGGCGCTTCGTCGCGCCGGCGCTGCACCGCAAAGAGAAGAGGTACGCCGTTGGTTTCGTCGTATCGAGTGTGTTGCTCTTTGCGCTCGGCGGATACATCGCGTACTGGACTCTCGACAAGGCTCTCGAATTCCTCATCAGTTGGTCGGGCACTGACGTCGAGCAGGCTTACCAGATCACGAAGTACGTCAATCTTGTTTTTCTCATGGTTCTCGCCTTCGGAATCGGCTTCCTCTTTCCCGTATTGCTCGTCTTTCTCCAACTCGTCGAGGTCATCACACCTCGCCAGCTCGTGATGCAATGGCGTTGGGCGATCATGTTGATTTTCTTGACCGCCGCCGTCATCACCCCATCCGGTGACCCGGTTTCACTCTTCGCGCTGTCCTTGCCGATGTGCGTTCTCTATGGCGTCTCCGTGGGTATCGGATACACGGTCGCTTGGCGCCGGCGACGACGCGCGGGCGCAGTTTCGTGACTTTTCTGCCCGACCCCTTCCAGCAAGCGGCATGTGGCGCGCTCGATGAGGGTGCTTCGGTGCTCGTCGCGGCCCCCACCGGCTCGGGCAAGACTTTTATTGCCGAACATGCGATAGCCGCCGCCCTTGGTACGCGAAAGCGGGCCTTCTACACGGCGCCCATCAAGGCTTTGTCGAACCAGAAGTTCCGTGACTTCCAACGACTTTTCGGTGAGAACCGTGTTGGCCTCCTTACCGGCGACACCAGCGTCAACGCCGATGCTCCGATTCTCGTCATGACGACCGAGGTTCTGCGCAACATGATCTATGCACGGTCGACCGCTCTCGACGACCTGGCGTACGTCGTCCTGGACGAGGTCCACTACCTGCAGGACGAGTATCGCGGCCCCGTATGGGAGGAAGTCATCATCCACCTACCGCTCGAAGTGACTCTCGTCTGCCTTTCCGCGACCGTCTCCAACGCCGAAGAAGTCGCGGCGTGGCTGACGACGGTCCGCGGCGACACACGGGCGATCGTCGAAACCCGTCGACCGGTTCCTCTCGAGCATCATCACGCGTTCTACGACAGGGCCACGGGATTGACCCGCGTGATGCCGACGCTCGAGGGAACGAAAGTCAACGACAAGCTGAAACGCGTCCTCGCCGGAAACGGCCACCAGGGTCGTGGCGACAAGCGACGACGCGACCGCGATTCCAGGGTCGGGCCTCCGGGCCGAACAGAGATCATCGAAGAACTGCAGCATCAGGGGTTGTTGCCCGCGATCTACTTCATCTTCAGTCGCAACCAATGTGATGACGCAGCAAAGGCGTGCCGACGGAACGCGTTGTCGTTCGTCACAGGTGCCGAGTCGCGACGCATTCGCGAAATTGCCGAACGTCATGGCGTGCGATTGTCCGACGAAGAACGACGCGCCCTCGATTTCGACGGATTCGTCGAGCTCATCTCGTCCGGCGTTGCACCCCATCACGCAGGTCTTGTCCCTGCCTTCAAGGAAATGGTCGAGGAGGCCTTCGCGGAGGGGCTCATCAAGGTGGTCTTCGCGACCGAGACACTGGCGGTGGGGATCAACATGCCCGCGCGCACCGTCGTCATCGACAAGCTCACGCGATACACGGGGGAGCGTCACGTTCCGCTCAAGCCGTCCGACTTCACGCAGCTCACCGGTCGAGCCGGTCGGCGCGGCATTGACACCGTTGGGCACGCAGTGACGGTGTGGAGCCCGTTCGTTTCGCTCGACGAGGTCGCCAGGTACGCAACGAACAAGACGTTCATGCTGACGTCGGCATTCCGGCCGACCTACAACATGACCGTGAATCTCGTTCGCACCCATGCCGAGCGCGAAGTCAGACATCTTCTCAACTTGTCGTTCGCACAGTTCCAATCAAACTCGACGGTCGTGGCGATGCAATCACGTCTCGAACGGCGTCGCGAAGCGATGGAGGCTGCCGAGGCGCGGGCCGAGAGCCCGTACGGAGACATCTGGGCCTATCGGCGCACGAAGGGCGTCGGTCTCGACGCCCCCACGAGGGCCGCGAACGACCGAATCCTCTGGGACAACCTGACACCGGGTGACGTGATCAGCGGCATGGCCGAGGGGAGGGAAGAGCAGTTTCTCGTCGTCGCCACCGCCGCTCGCAAACGCGGCTTGAAGGTCACCGTGCTCGACCGACGCCAGGGTGTACGTGGCGTGTTGTTGGACGATTTCGACGCGACACCGCGGCATGTCGGCCGCATCGAAATTCCAGAAGACTTTTCGACGTGGAATCAGTCCGACGTGAAGATTCTCGCCGGGCGTCTTGCGGGCTTCCGACATCGAACGCCGAACGACGAAGCCGACCCGGCATCGGATGATGCCATCACCGGCGACCCCGACTTGCGGGAACGCATGCGACACGCGGACAACGCCGACCGGATTCGCCGCGACATCGAGCGCATCGAAACAGAACTCGCAGCCGAGTCACGATCGGTCGCGGCGACCTTCGACAGGGTGCTCTCACTGTTGCGGGACCGAGGTTTCATCGAGGGTTGGTCTCTCACGCCGGCAGGATCGATTCTCGCCGGCGTATTCCACGAGTGCGACATGCTCGTGGCCGAGGCCGTCGAGCGGGGCATCTTCGATGAGTTGTCGGTGCCCGACCTCGCAGGTGCGGTGTCAGCGCTGGTGTACGAGCGTCGGTCGTCCGACGATGTCGACCATCCGTATCCCTCCAATGCCGTCAAGCAGGCGATTGATGATCTCGAAGACCTCAGTATCGAGATCCGCGACGCAGAAGAAGCGGCGGGGCTACCCACACACCGGTTCCCCGACAATGGTTTCGCCAGAGCCGCCTCCGTGTGGGCCTCTGGCGGCTCTCTCGACCGCATTCTCGACGTTGTCCCCGACATGGGTGCGGGCGACTTTGTCAGGATGATTCGTCAACTCGTCGACCTGTTGCGTCAGATCGAACGAACATCACCAAATCCGGTCTTGGCGGCGAACGCAGCACGGGCAGCAAAGGCGATGTTCCGCGGACTCGTCGTCGGCAGTGAAGTTGTCCAGGGCGAGCGTTCCCCATGACCATCGGCAAGGGTGCGGATTGGGGAGAAGTCGTACCGGCGTGCGACGGGGGCATTCTCCCGACGGGGGATCTCGCCGTCGAGCTCGGGGTCAACAACCGCGAGGCGACACACGTTGGTCCGTGGCTGCGACTACCTCTCGACGTGATCACCGTGGTGGCGGTCGACACGAAAGGACGACACCACGAGCACGCAAGCCCCACGTGGGTCATAGCGGGGTCGCGCACGCGTGGTGACTACTTCATCGTTTCATCGACATCCTTCGTCGGCGGTCGACGGGTCTTCTCTCGCGCACATCCGAACGATGGTCGCCTCGACTGGTTGGCCATCGAGCCCGGCATGACCTTGCGGCAACGCATGGCGTTTCATCGGCGCACCCGCACCGAAACGCACCTGCCACACCCATTCGTGCGTGTCGGGACCGGATCAACCGTGTCCCGCTCGTTCGCGCGTCCGGTGAGAATCCGGTTCGAATCGCGTGGACCAATCGAAAACGTTGTTGAAGTGAACGTAACGGTCCGAGCCGACGCGACGTTCACCCACATTCCCACGTCTTACTAGAGTCGTCGCATGAACGACCTCGCAGTGATGAAGCGTGACGTTGTCGCCGAGATCGACCGGTTGGCGCCCTTGCTCATCGAAATCAGCCGCGACATCCACGCGCACCCGGAACTCAACTACGAAGAGACCCACGCTCACGACATTCTCACCGACGTACTCGGAAATAGTTTCTCGTCGGTCACGCGATCCGCGTTCGGAGTCGGCACCGCGTTTCACACCTCCAAGGGCGATACAAGCGGCCCACGAGTCGGCATCGTGCTCGAGTACGACGCCCTTCCGGAGATCGGTCACGCGTGTGGCCACAACGTCATTGCGGCCGCCGGACTCGGTGCGTCTCTCGGACTCGCAGCGTTCGTGGAATCGACAGGAGGAATGCTCGAGGTTTACGGCACGCCCGCTGAAGAGGGGGGAGGAGGCAAAATCGCGATGGCGCGCAACGGGGCGTTCCGTGGTCTCGATGCCGCCATGATGGTGCACCCCGCCGATGTCGACATCACCTCGATGCGGGCGATCGCCATCCACGAGTGTTGCGCCCACTTTCACGGTAGCGAGGCACATGCCGCAGCGGCACCACACATGGGCCGCAATGCCCTCGACGGCGCGGTTCTCGCCTACAACTCCATTGCGGCGCTGCGCCAACACATCAGACCCACCGAACGGGTACACGGAATCTTCACCCATGGCGGCGACAAGCCCAACATCGTTCCCAAATACGCGGCCATGAACTGGTACGTGCGCTCCGACACGCTCGAATCGCTGAAGCCGCTCAAAGAACGTGTCGAACTCTGCTTCAGGGGGGCCGCCCAGGCGACCGGATGCGAGGTGGATATTCAATGGGAGGACCACGCCTATGCCGACGTCCGCGATTCGGCCGCTCTTTTGACCGCCTACATTTCAAACGGCCATGAAGTTGGGCGAGACTTCGTCGCTCCGTCGCCGAACAGCATGGTTGTCGGATCGACCGACATGGGCAATGTGAGCTACCTCGCCCCCTCAATACACCCGATGATTCGGGTCGCACCGCGTGGCGTCCCCATTCATACGGCTCGTTTTGCCGACTACGCCGGAGGGGAGGAGGGGGACCGTGCCGCCATCGATGGCGCGAAGATTCTCGCCCTGACAGCCCTCGATGTCTGGATGAACCGGCACCTGCGGGAGTCGATTTCCGCCGAATTCGCCGCGATTGGCGGCCTGCCCGACGGCGTTCTCTGACTTGCGGCGGATCCCACCCGCGCGGGGTCGGGACTTCTAGAGTTGGTCGCCGTGACGGTGTACGTGCCCGAGGAGTTCAATTCCGCCGAGGCCGACATTCTGCGTCGCTATTTCACGAATCTCGATTCACCGGTTTTTGCCCTCGTCAACCTGCCCGAAGTCGTGAAAGGTGCGCTGTTTGCCCGCTACAGCCGTAGTGCGAAGAGCTTGCGTCGCCTGTTCCTCGACGAATTCGTTGGGGAGCTCGACATTCGCGGCGACCAAACATTCGATGCAACGGTTGGCGTGTCGCGCGCCGAAGACCTTTACGAAAAGGTCTTCGTCGAATACGGCGACGACTCGGTCGCGCAACTGGGTGGCGTCCACCTGGCTTGCGAGCAGGCCTCGAACATCCTGACGAAGATCCTCGAGTGGGGCCGCCTCATGAGCTACCTCGAACAGAGCACGCGGTACATCTCCTACGACGTGCGCCTGGGTGGCCGTTACCGCTATTTCCGTGACCCAGACGTTCTCACGGGCAAATTCGGCACTCGTTACGTGGGCGACATGGACAGAATGTTCGATTCGTACAGCGCTCTCGTCGAATCACTGACCGACCACGTACGGCGCGTGGTTCCCCAGGGACCAAAGGACAGCGACTTCGTCTACCGACAGGCGACGCGAGCAAAGGCCCTCGATGCGGTTCGTGGCGCCCTCCCCGCCGCGGCCTTATCGAACGTCGGGATTTACGGCAGCGGTCAGGCATTCGAAGGTCTGCTCTTGCGTATGCGCTCGAGTTCCCTGCCCGAGGCCCGCCTGTACGCCGACCTGATGCTGACGGAACTGCGCAAGGTGATCCCGAGCTTCCTGCGCCGCGTCGACCAACCCGATCGTGGCGGAAGGTGGTCTCAATACCTTGTCGACACGGCGACCGAGACCGACCTCGCCGTGCGCGCCTTGTTTGATGACGACGAAATCGACGACTCGACGACGGAGTCGGTGACTCTGACGGATTTTGACCCCGATGGCGAGGACAAGTTGCTCGCCGCCATTTGCTACTCACACACGAATCGCAGCGAAACCGAGATCGCACGGCGCATCGAGCGCATGTCGCACGAGGAAAAGGTTGCGCTCATCAGGGCCTATGTGGGTGACCGCTCGAATCGCCGGCACCGCCCCGGTCGCGCGTTCGAGCGAACCGACTACCGCTTCGATGTTCTCTCCGACTACGGCGCATTCCGGGACCTTCAGCGCCACCGCCTGCTGACAATCGAATGGCAGCCACTCACCCCGAATCACGGCTATGTGAGGCCGGAACTGGTCGACGATGCGGGACAAACGGGAGTCTTCGACGAGGTCATGCAACGAAGTGCATCTCTGTACGACGCGCTGTCAGCGGAGTACCCGGCGCAGGCACCCTACGCGGTGTCCATGGCCTACCGCATTCGCTATGTGATGCAGTTCAATGCCCGCGAGGCGATCCACATGCTCGAACTGCGCTCCAGCCCGCAGGGTCACCCTGCCTACCGGAAGGTTGCTCTCGACATGCACCGGTTGATACGCGATCGTGCCGGCCACAAGGCCATCGCCGACGCAATGACACATATCACGACCGAGGCTCCCGAACTCGAACGTCTCGAGGCCGAACGGCGGGCCGAAACGCGTCGCAGCAAGTCCTAAACGGACGAATCGCGCAATCCCCGAGCCCGGACAAATTCCTCGGATTTGCGCGAGGGGGTTCGTCAGCCCCTATGGTGCGCGCCTGAGAGGGCCCGATGTGCCTATGATCCCCGCGCGGATCGGTCCCCGACAGAGTTTCGAAGAAAGGTTTCCTGTTCATGGCAAGCAAGAAGGGCAAGCCCAAAAGCGCAGCGCCCAAGAAGGCCGCGGCAGGCAAGCAGGCGCCAAAGGTCACCGCGAAAGATGACGACGTCGAGGATGTTGAAGGTGTCGCAGAGGAAGAGATCGATCTCGAGGCGGACGAGATCGACCCCGAAGACCTTGACCCAGAAGCACTCGACGACGAAGGATTCGAAGCCGAGGACGACGAATTCGAAGATGACGAAGCCTTCGTCGACGATGCCGACGAGGATGATGACGAGGTTGTTCCCGTTGCTCGCCGCGCCGTCGAGGACGAAGACGACGAGGATCTGACGACACCCGACGATGTCGAAGCCGACCTCGACACGATCCTCAAGGATCGCCTCGTCGCAGCGGAGGACCAACCGAACGAAGACGACGAAGACCAAGAGCTCGAAGACAAGTCGACCGACGGCGATTCTCTGCAGCCGCGTCGTGCCGACGAAGAGATGTGCACGTCGTGTTTCCTTCTCGTTCGTCGGGCGGCGCCGAATTGTCCGGTCGGCGACGACGACTGTCCGATCTTTGCCCGCTGACACGTCGCTCGTCGTGTTCCCGCAATGACCATTCCCGTCGATCCCGGCAAGGTTGTGCGCGCCGTGGCGCGCCATGTGCGGAATTCCCACGCGATCGGCAAAATCGTCGTCGACACCGCACTGAGGGGCTTTCCCGGCAAGTCACAACAAACTTCGAGGACGGAAAGCAAACCGCCGTCCGTACCGGCAGATGGTCCGGTGTCGGACGCCCGAGCCACTGACCAGGCAATCAACCACGAAGGGTTACCTTTACCGGTTGCCCAGTGGGCCTTGCTCAGCTCAGGCGACGTCGTCGACATGATCGAGCGTTGCGACGACGAGACCGTGAGGGCCATCGGCACCTTCGAAGAATCCCATCGTCGACGCCGCCTGGTCATCCAGGCCGTGAAGAACAGGCTCAAGCAATGACTGTCGATTCCGTCGTTGCCGACTACGCCGACTCACGCACAGGGCAACGGGGGATCGCCGCCTACACATGGTTGGTGGCGGTACTGCGTGCCCACCCGGGCTCAACCAGCACCGTGGCAGCGCACGGCTCTTCGAGTGCGGTCGTGACCGTCGTTGATGGTGCGGCGGTCTTGCACAGCCTCACGGGTGAACCAGAGGACTCTGCCATCGTCATCGAACATGTGCGCGAGTCGCACGGTCGGAACGGTGCATTGCGAGGTCTCGCGCTGCCGGGCGACAGGCAGACGAAGAACCTCTTTGAAGAAGCCCGACTACCCGCACAAGTGCTTTTGCACTAGGCGGGAATTCGCAGACGACTAGCGGCCCTTCCAGTTCGGAGCGCGCTTTTCGATGAAAGCCGTGAGACCTTCCTTGGTGTCCTCGGACGCCATGATGCCGCCGAACTCGGCGTTCGTCATCTTGATGAGGTTTTCATCGCTTTCGTAAGCCGAGGCCAGCACGACCTTGCGGCTTGCCCACACCGCCAACGGCGCCGCAGCGCAGATCTTGTCGGCAAGAGCGAGTGCGGTTGGCATCACCTGATCGGGTGCCACGCAGTGGTTGACGAGACCCAGCTCGTACGCGCGCTGTGCGGCGAGCGGTTCTCCCGTGAGGATGATCTCCATCGCTGCCGCCTGGCCGATTGCGCGAGGGAGGCGGAACAATCCGCCCGCTCCGGCGATGAGATTGCGCTTGACTTCGGCAAGACCGAATGCCGAGCGGTTGGATGCAACAACAAGATCGCACGACAGCACGATCTCGCAACCGCCGGCGGTGGCCAGGCCATCGACCGCAACGATGATCGGCTTGCGACGATCACGGTAGGTCAGCCCGGCGAAACCGCCACGCTTGGTGTTGAGAGCCGCGGCATTTCCCGAGTTGATTGCCTTCAAGTCGGCGCCCGCACAGAACACCGGCTTTTCTTGGCCTGCGGTGTTCGCCGTGAGGACGGCCACCCATACTTCGTCGTCGGCTTCGATCTGGTCGATGGCAGCTTCGACACCGCTCGCCACATCACCATTGACGGCGTTACGGGCTTCCGGACGGTTCAGCGTGATGATGCCGACGCGGCCACGCTTTTCGTATTGGACGATGTCAGACATTCTCGGTGCTCGCTTTCGTATCGGACTGCGAATCTTGGTCGCCGGGGCGACGCTGACCGGGGCGGCCGCCGCGCGGGGCACCCTTCTTGTCGAGGCCCTTCTTGTCGACCGGGCGGGTGGGGCGCAAGGGGCGCGGCATGGCTGCACCGGGCGCAACCGCGACACCGAATTTTGCAGCAACTTGAGGGACCGCAGGCGCAAGACGTGTGACGCATGCAAGAAGTTCGGGTGCCACGGCCGCAGGAATGGCCGCTGCGTTCAGCTGTGAGCGCACCGGACTGAAGGCGGCCGCCTCGAGCATGGCGACCCAACGGTCGGCGGGTGCGTCGACTTCGAGGGCGGCCGAAGCGGCTGCGGCCAGACGCGTGGCAAGTTCCGCAGGAAAGCGAGCGCCTGCTTTCGGGGGCTGCGACGACAACTTCAGTGCACGCACCACTCGTCCGACGCCGAGCGCCGCATCAATGTCGGACAACCACTCGGCGTGATCCTTTTCCTGGCGGGCAGCAAGACCCTCTTTCAACTTCGCAGCGACCGCGCGGGTCGACTCGTCGCGGGCGATTGCCGGGTCGTCACCCGACGTGACGACGGAACGCAAGTCGCGCAGGTCGAGTGAATCGATATCGGCGACAGCGGCATCGGCGCGGTCGAGCCATTCGGCGACTCGCAACTTCGGCAGGAGGTTCTCGGCCATCGTGACGAGACCGTCGGCAGGAATGACTTCCTTGCCCTCAGCTGCCAGCACCTTGTTCTGGTCGGCAACGGCAGCACGCACGGCGGGGATACCACCCTGCAAAACGCGTTCGGCGATCGCGCGCTGTGCTTCGGGAAGCGCGTTGAGAACTTCACTTCGATGCGCACGACCCGGCTTCAGGCGCTTTGCCTTCGGACGTTGCGGAAGTTCGGGCGGGGGAGTGAATGGACCGCGACGCTTTCGATCTTCGGCGCCCGCGGCCGGTGAGTCGCCCTTGTCGCTACGCGGGCGACGCTTGTCATCGCGACGAGGACGCTCGGAGCGCGGAGCCTTTGTTTCGATCACCGGCTTGAACGGCTTGTCGGACGCCAACAATTCCAGACGATTCGACTTTTCGACACGCTCCTTGCCGGCAACGATTGAAAGGATCGAAATACCGTCGATGTCGAAGTCGGCCTCGACCTTGAGAACGTCTCCGACCTTTGCGCCTCCCGACAACACCGCACCCTCGAGCACACCTTTCGGTTCGCGTGCCCCGGCGGCCCGCCAGGTCCACGTGCCGTCCGGACGGCTACTCGTGAGTTCGATTTCGATGCGACGCGACATAGGGACACAACGCTAACGCCTGAAACGCCCTGCGACTATGGTCTCTCCGTGGCTGTTTACGCGCTTGGTGACCAGGTTCCCGATATCGACCCGACGGCATTCGTGCACCCCGAGGCGACGATCATCGGCAGTGTCACGATCGGCGCCGGCTCGAGCATCTGGCCCGGAGCCGTCCTTCGAGGCGATGACGGCTACATCAAGATCGGAGCGAATACCTCGATCCAAGACGGAAGCGTTCTCCATACGACTCCGATGTACCCGACGATCGTCGGCGACGAGTGCATCATCGGCCACATCGTCCACCTCGAAGGTTGCACCGTCGAAGATCGCGCACAGGTCTCGAACGGTGCGATCGTGCTGCATCAGGTCGTGGTACGCACAGGTTCGATCGTCGCGGCGAACGCGGTCGTGTTGAACGGCCTCGAGGTCCCTCCGGGCGCACTCGCCGTTGGCGCCCCCGCCGTTATCAAAGAGGGTCGCGCAAAAATGGACGTCGTGGCCCTGGGAGTGAAGTCGTACGTACACAAGACGACGCGCTACCGCGCCGAAATGCGCCGCATCGACTGACATGTCCCGCACCGCGGAGGATTCGTTTCACGTTCTCTTGGTCGTGAGCGTTCCCGTTGACTTCGCCGAGTTTGCCGCCGACGTTCTCTGGTCGGCCGGGGCACAGGCTGTGGAAGAAATTCATCACGAAGGCGTGATCGACCTGCGTACCGACCTCGGCAGCGATCCGATGGACGAGTGGAACTCGATCATCGAGGTAACGCCTGTCGCCCGCGATTGGAAAGTGCGCATCGAGTCGATCGACGCACGCGTTGCCGACACATGGAGACAGCATGCCTCGATCACCGTCGTGGGCACCGTCAGAATCGCGCCGGCTTGGCTCGCCGCACCCGCCGGCGAGCCCTCCGAAACGACGGTTCTCATCGAACCCGGCGGTTCGTTCGGCATGGGCGATCATCCGACAACGAGGGCGACGCTCGACCTGGCGCTCCAGACCCCCGGAACGAACGTGCTCGACCTCGGATGCGGTTCGGGCGTTCTCGGAATAGCACTTTGTCTTACCCGGCAGGCTCGCGTCGTGGCCGTCGACATTGCTCCTGCGGCCGTCGAGGCGTCACGACACAACGCTGTCCTCAACGGGGTCTCCGATCGATTCGTCGTCGAGCAGGGCGATGTGCGGCTCGTGAAGGACAGATACGACGTCGTCTTAGCGAACATTTTGGCTCCGGTCCTGCTGGGGGATGCAGAGGCCATCGCCTCACGTGTCGCTTCACACGGAAATCTCATTCTGAGCGGGTTCACCGATTCGCGCCGTTTCGACATCATTGCTCGCTATTCGGTACTGGGCCTCGAACTGCGCCGCGAGACCGCGGTGGATGGTTGGTTAGCCCTGCAATTCGAGCGCATCCAGTAGCGGTGAAAAGTCGAGTTGCGCAACCTGTCGCAGATACCGTCGCGCAACCTCCTCGCGGAATTGGCGACACAGGTCGTCACGGAAGAATCGTGCGCCCTCGCGGATGACGTAGTTCAACAGAAAGAACCGATAGGCGAGCGGGATGAAACGCACCTCGTCGGCTGTGAGCGGGTAGACACCGTGGTAGGCGCGAAGGAAGGCGAGAAATCGCGGCTCGAGCAAGGTGTGTGGCGAGTACGTGAAAGTGGTTCGGTCGCCGGTACTGCTGCTCACCCGGGACAGAAAATAGAAGTCGAAGACGCGCGACTCGAGACGGAACCAGTCGTAGTCCCAACGACTGAAAAGGCGGAAGCCTTCCCCATGATCGGCGTTGTTGAAAATGACGGAAAAGTTGCCGAGGTTCCAGTCGATCAACACCGGAATGCGTTGCCATTCGTCGTAATGGAACGCCTCGAATTGCAGCAACAATTGATGAGTGTCCCGATGGAGCACGCCTACGTCTTCAGGGAGAAGATTGAAGTTTCTCGTGGCAAAAGGGCTCTCGAGAAGGTCAAGCAGGTGTATGAGATCGCCCTTCACCGAATTCGAAGTTGGAGGCAGCTTGTTTGCCATGGGCGCGCACGCCGCATGAAACTCGGCCATCTCGCGGCCGAGGTTTTCCACCTGTGAAATGGAAAGAATCTTCGGCAACGATTCCGCGCGAGGAACGTCTTCGTAAAAAACGGCCCAGATCGACCCGTCGTACCAGGTGAAGGGGCGCCCGTCGCGCTCGAGGACATTGGCAAGGAAAGGCGCCCACCGTTGCGTTTCCGGATTGGTTGCGAGCATCTTCGCGCAACGGTGCAGACGATCGTGGTCTTCGGCGAAGAGGAAATACGACCCGTACGACGACACCTTGCACACGACGGTGCCACCTCCGCCAAGGGTCACGCGGTACACACGGTTGGTGGAAACGTTCGCCGAGATCTCGCGCACGTCGGTGATGTCGCGTGAATCACCGAGATCGGCCCATGCCGCTCGAACGACGTCGACGGGGGAGACCTCCATGGGTCAATTATTGACGGTCTACCGCGCGTGCGCGGCGACTGCGTCAACTTGCGGCGCGGTTGCGCACGCCGATTGGCGCGATGAGGTGGAAACCCGCCGCGTGGCGCTCTTCTTCGGACTCTCCACCCCAGAATCCGTATTCATGGTTCTCGCGGGCGAATTCGCGACACCGAACGAGTACGCGGCATTCCATGCACACGAGACGAGCCTGCGCCTCGCGGCGCACACGAGCCTGCGGGCGCTCGGCGGCCGGCGCAAAAAAGACAGACGTCAAACCACGACATGCGCCGTCGTTCATCCACGTGTCGACACTGAATTCACGCCGTGCGTACGACTCCATCACCGCCATCTGACCCCTCCGCCAAATTTGGGCTGCTTCCGACCAAAGGAACTGTAGCGGGATCTAATTTTGAAGTCAATTACCCCATACAAACTCTGACCGCGGCCGCGAACGCAGCGACATCTGCGCTCGTCGTGTCCCAAGAGGTCATCCAGCGAACCCGTTGCTCCTCGGGGTCCCAGGGCCAAAAGAAGCTCGTCTCGCGAAGGCGTTCGGCAATCGGGTCGGCAACGATGGGGTAGAGGCTGTTGACCGCAGGGGGAGTTGCGAGACGCAATGCCTGGATGTCGTGAACGGCGTCGTAAAGCTCCCGAGCCGCTCCGTTTGCCTGGGCCCCGAGGGCCACCCAGAGGTCGTCGCGTAGCAGCGCCCGGAATTGCGCGGCGACAAAGCGACCCTTGGAGGGCAACTGGGTCGTGGCCTTGCGGGCCCAGGGGGCGTAACGCACCGCCCGCTCGACAACCGGGTTTCCCGACTGCGGGAAGTAAACGATCACCTCACCAAAAACGATGCCATTCTTCGTCCCGCCGAACGTGAGCACATCGACTCCCGCATCGACTGTGAATGAACGCAACATATGAGCTCCGCCGAGGGCAGCGGTCGCATTTGCCACGCGCGCACCGTCCATGTGCACAACCATGCCGAGACCATGGGCGGTCGAACACAGCGCCTTCACCTCGTCGACGGAGTAAAGCGTGCCAACTTCCGTCGGCTGCGTGATCGACACGATGCGAGGTTGTGCATGATGTTGCGACCCGAGCCAGTGGGCGGCCACCTGCAGGTCGTGCGGAGTCAATTTGCCATCGACGCCGGGACGCACCAACAACTTCAATCCTGCGCGCTCGGGCGCAGCAGTCTCGTCGACATGGATGTGCGACCACTCGGTACACACCACGCAGTCACCCGGCCCCGCGAGCGAACTGAGCGCAGCAACGTTGCCGCCGGTTCCACCGAAAACGAAGAAGCTCTTCGTCCCCGCACCAAAGAGCTTCTCGAACCTCGCGTACACGTCGAGCGAAATGTCATCGTCGCCGTACGCACGTGCGTGACCGACGTTCGCGGCAGCAAGGGCTTCCATGACCGACGGATGCGCGCCGGCAAAGTTGTCACTGGCGAAGGAACGGGCGAGCGAGTTCACCGCAGCATTCTCACATCTGCATCACGCATCGACGCATAATTACGTCATGACGAAATCGACCAAAGGGTCGCGACAGCCAGCACTCGAGGGGATGGCCGACGAAAAGCCGCGGTGCCGGTGGTGCCGTCGGACTATCGCGACCACCGACGGGCCGGGCCGACCCCGCGAATTCTGTTCCCAGGCCTGCCGACAATGGGATTGGGTTGCGCGACAACGAGCGCGTGAATTGAAACTGTCCGAGGATCAACTCGTCATGACGCGAACCGAACTCGACGATCTGCACGACGCGCTGTACGTCTTGGCATGTGCGGTGCAAGACGTGCGTCGCGATCTCGAGGACAACAAGAAACCCACGACACGCGAATTGGGCGACATGTTGCGTTGGATACTGGACTGCGCGGACCCCCTCGAAACCATTCGTCTGCGCCCATAATACATCTTATGTAAAATAGGCATTGGCCGATATTCAAAGGGAATCAGAAGGATTCCCCCCGGAATTCGTGGCACTACTCTGCGCGCCGTGGCCGATCCCTCGAACCAGCCCGAGATCGTCATCGCGGCGTTGGAAGATTTGCGTGCGACCGACGTCGATTGGCGCAACGGCCGGGCGTTCAGCCTCACGTACCTGGCGACACCCGAGGCGCTTGAACTTTCGGAGCGCGCCTATGCGATGTACGCCGGCGAGAACGCGCTCAACGTGGCCGCTTTTCCCAGCCTCCGGCGGATGCAGTCAGAAGTTCTCGGCTTCGTCTCAGAGCTCTTTCATGCGCCATCGGGTGCGGCCGGTTTCATGACCTCGGGTGGCACAGAGAGCCTGTTGATGGTGTCGTATGCGGCCAAGCAACGCCGTCCTGACGTCGTGCGCCCCAACATCGTCTTACCGGCCTCTGCCCATGCGGCATTCGAAAAGGCGTGCGCCTACTTCGGCATCGAAAGTCGGCGTGTACCTGTGCGCGACGACTGGCGCGCCGATCCGCGCGCCATGGCCGATGCCATCGACGACGCGACTGTGCTCATCGTCGCTTCGGCACCGCAGTATCCGCAAGGCGTGGTGGATCCGATTGCCGAGATCGGCGAGATTGCTTCGTCGCGCGGCGTCCCCTTTCATGTCGACTCGTGCATCGGAGGAATGGTGCTTGCGTTCCTTGATCCCTTTGCAAGCGGCGAACGCCCCTTCGACTTCCGGGTCGACGGGGTCACTTCGATCTCCGTCGACCTGCACAAGTACGGGTACGCCGCGAAGGGTTCGGGGGTGATCGTCTACCGCTCGCGGGAATTGCGCGACAAGCAGGTCTTTGTCACAGACAACTGGCTCGGTGGCATGTACGGCAGTTCGGGTGTGCTCGGCACGAAAAGCGGCGGGCCAATCGCGTCGGCGTGGGCGATGATGACCCATTTCGGTCGCGAGGGTTACGCCGAACTGGCCTCCCGAACACGGGCAACCACTCTCCTCCTGGCCGACGCGATCAATGCGATCAATCCCCTTTTCGTCATGACGAAACCCGACTCGACGCTGATTTGTTTCGGCTCGTCCGACCCTGCAGTTCCCGCACACGCAGTTGCAGACGCGCTTGCCACGCGCGGCTGGTGGGTCGACCGTCAGTCTCCCCCGGCCACCCTGCACATGACGGTGAGCGCACACCACGACAAGGTTGTCGGTGACTTCGTTGCTGCGCTGCGCGCCAGTGTCGGCGACGTGCGTGCCTCGAACACCTCCACCGGCCATGGCGGCGCCTACGGAACGGTCGAGTAAGAATTGCGCATGCGCTTCGGCATTTTTCTCCCGCCCATGCACAAGACGGGTATCAACCCGACACTTCTGCTGCACCGCGACCTCGAACTGGTGGAATGGCTCGACAAACTCGGCTATGACGAGGCATGGATCGGCGAACATCACAGCGCCGGATCCGAACTCATCGCGTCACCCGAGGTGTTCATCGCGGCGGCGGCGCAGCGCACGTCGCACATCAAACTTGGCACGGGAGTCAACTCACTTCCCTACCACCACCCCCTGATCCTCGCCGATCGCATCGTGATGCTCGACCACCTCACCCGCGGTCGAATGATGTTCGGCGCCGGCCCGGGTCAGCTGACGAGCGATGCTGCGATGCTCGGCATACCACCACAGATGCAGCGGCCACGCATGGAGGAATCCTTCGACGTCATCATGCGTCTGTTCCGCGGTGAGACGGTCACCAAGCACACCGACTGGTTCGTCTGCGAAGAGGCGGTGCTGCAGATGAAGCCCTACTCGAACTTTCCCGTCGCGGTTGCTTCGTCCATTTCTCCGTCGGGGTCGAAACTGGCCGGTCGATACGGCACGGGTCTTCTCTCGATTGCCGCCACGGAACCCGCCGCGTTCCAGGTACTCGACTACAACTTCAATGTCTGGCAGGAAGAGGCAGCGCTCCATGGACACGTTGCCGACCGATCACAGTGGCGCCTGATGGGCCCGATGCACATCGCCGAAACGGAGAAGCAGGCACGTGAGAACTGCAAGTACGGATTGCAGTGGGTCTTTGAATACCTCTCGCACATCATTCCCGTCGGCGACCCGAGTGACGCACCCCCAACCGATTACGACTCGTTCGTCGACTTCGCGAACGAGTCGGGTCGGATGGTCATCGGCACGCCCGACATGGCAATCGCCCAGCTCGAACGTCTGCGCGAGAAAACCGGCGGTTTCGGTGCGTATCTCTTCCTCGGGGCCGACCTCGCCGATTGGCCGGCCACGAAGCGCAGCTACGAACTTTTCGCCGAATACGTGATGCCCCACTTCCAGGATCAGCTCTCGGCCCCGCAGGCGAGCTACGACCGAATCATCGCCGCAGGTTCGCGGTGGGTCGACTCCACCCTCGGGGCCCAACTCACCGCAATTGCCGACTACGAGGAAGAGAGAACCGCCCGCAAGTGATGTAAGTTCTCGGGCACAACTGAAATTCCCGCACGGGAGAGAGTCGGTTCGCCGGCCGCCGAAGGAGCAACCGCCCCGGAACCTCTCAGGCACAAAGGACCGTCGGGACTCACACGCTGGAAAGCGGAGAGGCGACTCTCCCACCGAAGGGGAAAACGGCCTCGGCCGTGAAGCTCTCAGGTCCCACCGACAGCGGGGGCGCACATCGACCATCCATCAGGAGCAAACGTGCGTCTATCCCCGTCACATTTCGGTGAAGAGAAGTTCGAGACCCGCCACATGGGTGCCGACCCGAGCGACCTCGCATCGATGCTTGCCACGGTTGGCGCCGTCGACCTGGACGACCTCGCGACGCAAACCGTTCCCGCGGCGATCGCCCTGACCGAGGGTTTGTCGATCGCCTCGGGCCGCTCCGAGCAGGCCGCCCTGCGAGCGCTGCGCGAACTCGCCGCGAAGAACGAGGTCGGTCGCAGTGCGATCGGCATGGGCTATTTCGGCACGATCACGCCAGCCGTCATCCAACGCAACGTCTTGGAAAACCCGGCCTGGTACACCGCGTACACGCCCTACCAGCCGGAGATCTCCCAAGGCCGCCTCGAGGCTCTTCTCAATTTCCAAACGATGATCGCCGAACTCACCGGTTTCGACGTCGCCAACGCTTCGCTTCTCGACGAGGCCACAGCTGCGGCCGAAGCGATGACGATGGCCCACCGCGCGGCGGCCGCCGACTCCGACACGTTCTTCGTCGTCGACGACGCACTCCCCCAGACGCTTGCGGTACTGCAGACACGCGCCGAGCCTCTCGGCATCGACATCGTTGTCGGCGACGCGTCACGAATCGCCGATGCCAAGCCCTTCGGAGTGCTCGTTTCAATTCCCGGCCTGTCCGGCAACGTGCCCACTGCGGACACACTGCGCGACATCGTTGACACTGCGCATTCGGCCGGTGCGCTCGCCATCGCCGCCGCCGATCTTCTCGCACTTTGCCTGATCACCCCGCCCGGACAACTCGGCTTCGATGCCGCCGTGGGCACGTCCCAACGCTTCGGAATTCCGATGGGTATGGGTGGTCCGCACGCCGCATACCTCGCCATCGGAGAATCGCACGTCCGATCGTTGCCCGGTCGTCTCGTCGGGGTCAGTGTCGACACACGTGGGCGCCCCGCGCTACGCCTTGCCTTGCAGACCCGAGAGCAACACATCCGCCGCGAGAAGGCCACGTCGAACATCTGCACCGCGCAGGTGCTGCTCGCCAACATGGCCGGGTTCTACGCCGCGTGGCACGGACGCGAAGGTCTCGTCGAGATTGCTTCGCGTGTCCACGCCTACACCAACGTTCTCGCCGAAGCACTCGTTGCGGCCGGCCACGAGGTTGTCAACTCCTCTTGGTTCGACACACTGACCGTCGACCCCCGGGGTGACGCTGACGTCATTTTGCGCATAGCGCGCAACGAAGGCTGGTTCCTGCGCCACACCGACGACGACGCCGTCGGCATCTCCATCGACGAAACGATGACGCGCGACGACATCCGCACGATCGCCGGTTTCTTTGGATGCGCCGACCAAATCGACAAGTTGTGGGAATCCGCACTCGAAAGCCCCCTCGACTCACTGCGCACCGATGCTTTCCTCGAACACCACGCCTTCAAGGCGCATCGCACCGAACACGAGATGTTGCGTTATCTGCGCAGCCTCGCCGACAAGGACCTCGCCCTCGATCGCACGATGATTCCGCTTGGCTCGTGCACGATGAAACTCAATGCCACCTCCGAGATGGTTCCCATCACGTGGCCCGAGTTCGCCTCACTGCATCCCTTTGCGCCCGAAGAAACGCGCACTGGCTCGCTCGAGATGATCGCCCTGTTGGAGGAATGGCTCTGCGAAGCAACGGGTTACGACGCGGTCAGCCTTCAGCCGAACGCCGGCAGCCAGGGCGAGTTCGCCGGCTTGCTCGCAATCCGTGCGTACCACCGCTCACGCGGCGACCTCGGCCGCGATGTCTGTCTCATTCCCTCCTCGGCACACGGCACCAACGCAGCCAGTGCAGTGATGGCCGGCATGAAAGTCGTAGTCGTGAAGTGCGACGAGGAAGGCAACGTCGACGTCGCTGATCTGCGTCGCAACATCGAGGTCGCGGGTAACCGTCTCGCCGCCCTCATGATCACCTACCCGTCCACCCACGGTGTGTACGAAGAGGCCGTCGTCGAGATTTGCGGCATGGTGCACGACGCAGGTGGTCAGGTGTATGTCGACGGCGCAAACCTGAATGCCCTGGTCGGCCTGGCGGCACCGGGCAAATTCGGCGCCGACGTGAGCCACCTGAACCTGCACAAGACCTTTTGCATCCCCCACGGCGGTGGCGGCCCGGGTGTCGGGCCCGTCGCCGTTCGGCAACACCTCGCGCCGTTTTTGCCGGCGGTCGTCGATTTCAATTCGCCCGATCGCACATTCAACGACCCGGTCGGGCCCGTCTCTGCAGCTCCACACGGATCGGCGGGCATCCTGCCGATCCCGTGGATGTACATCGCGATGATGGGTGGTGACGGTCTGCGCCGCGCAACGCAACGCGCGATACTCAATGCCAACTACATCGCAGCCAAACTTGGAGACGCTTTCCCGGTCTTGTACCGCGGCGCAAACGGCCGGGTCGCGCACGAGTGCATCCTCGACCTACGTCCGCTCGGTAAGTCGACAGGTGTATCGATCGACGACGTGGCCAAGCGCCTCGTCGACCACGGATTCCACGCACCCACCGTCAGTTTCCCGGTCGCGGGCACCTTGATGGTCGAACCGACGGAAAGCGAAGAGAAGTCCGAGCTCGACCGCTTCATCGAGGCGATGTTGTCGATTCGTGCCGAGATTGCCGAGGTCGAGGCCGGCCAAACGACAATCGATGAATCACCTCTTCGTCACGCGCCACACACAGTCGCCGACGCGACGGCCAACTGGACTCGCGCGTACGACCGGGAACTCGGGCTCTACCCGACCGCACGGACCATCGGGCGGTCGTACTTCCCACCCGTCTCGCGCATCGATGCGGCCGCGGGTGATCGCAATCTGGTCTGCTCGTGCACCCCGCTCGAAGAATACGCCGCCTCAAACGGAATAGCCTGAGCGCCATGACCCAGGACGGCGAAGCACCGAACCCTCTCGCAGGACTGGAAGACCTCATCGCTGTTCTGCTCAGCATCAACCCGGTGGAACTCGCCACGAAGGTCATCGCCGAAGGTGGCAAGACGATCGATCAGGGTCGCCGATCGGTCGAGTTGCTGCTGCAAACGCTCGAAAACACCGCCGAGACAATGAAGAACCTGAACTCGGCAGCAACCCGCATCAACTCGCTTCTCGATGACATCGAGGGGCCGCTGCGGGCGGTCATGCCCCAGGTGGGTTTCGCCCTTCAGACGATGGCTGCGATGGGCAACCTGATGGGCATCAAGCCCCAGAAGCCGGCTTCCTGACGAACGGCAGGGCCACCACGTGGCCGGCCAGCACGGAACCGCGCACATCGACTTCGACCTTCTCGCCCTCGGCGACGCTCGGCGGCAAGAACGCGAGACCAATACCGTGACCAAGCACCGGCGAGAAATTGCCGCTCGTCACCTCACCGTCGCCGTGCGCGGTACGGACCACGCTCCCCTCGCGTGACGGTCGGCGACCCTCGGTGGCAATGCCGCGCAGGATACGCGAAACACCACCCTCTTTTTCCGCGAGGAGTGCAGTACGACCCTGAAAGTCGGCCTTCTTCCACCCGACCACCCAATTCAGATTCGCCTGCAATGGGGTGATTCCGGCGCCCAGTTCATGACCGTGCAACGGCAGGCCGGCCTCGAGTCGCAACGTGTCTCGCGCGCCCAACCCGGCCGGCACGACACCCGCCGACATCAAAGCGTCCCACACGACACGCGCGCTGTCGTTCGGCACCGCGATCTCGATTCCGTCCTCTCCCGTGTAACCCGTTCCCGCAACGACACACGGCGCACCACACACGTTGACACGTTGCACGCGAAAGCGACCGACCGCCGCAGCTTCGGGCGACACACGTGACGCCATCTCGCGGGCGGCCGGGCCTTGCACCGCAATCACCGCTCGGGTTGCGGTCGTATCGCGCCCACCGAGATAGCGAACCACCCGCTCGGTGTTCGAGGCGTTGGGCATGACGTCGAACACTTCCTCGTCGACCCACCACACGATGATGTCGTCGATCACCGATGCATCGTCGGGATCGAGGAGGTGCGTGTACTGCGCACGCCCAGGACCAATTCTCGTGAGGTCGTTCGTCAGCACCCGCTGCAATGAATCGAATGACCCTGGACCTTCCACGCGGACGGTGCCGAGGTGCGACACATCGAACATCACCGCAGAACTACGGCACGTCATGTGTTCTTCAATCGTTCCCAGCGGATACGCGACGGGCATGTCCCATCCACCGAAGGGCACCATCTTGGCGCCGAGGCCGGTGTGGGCCGCGTGAAGTGCGGTGCGACGGAGCGTCATCACATGCCGGCGGCGCGACGTTGCTCGGCGTCGGCTTCGACCCGACGACCGACGGTCACGATGCTGGCATCGACGTCGTCTTTCACGCCGGCAAGCGGCAGAACATTCAGCACACCTTGGCCGTTGCGCAGTACATCGATGAGTTGGTCGCCATCACACAGCACGACCGACGAACCGCTGATCACGATGTGGGCGGACACGACGTCGGAACGCAGATGGTCTCGCATGTAGCGGAAGACGTCGCGTACCGACTCCAACTTGATGCCTGCATCGAGAAGGTTCTTCACGACCTTCAACTCGAGCAGATCCCCGTACGAATACGCACGACGCGAACCACTTCCCGACGCGGGCGACAACGACGGTGCAACCAAGTTGGTACGTGCCCAGTAGTCAAGCTGCCGGTACGAGATACCGACGATCTGCGCGGCTTTGGTTCCGCTGAACCCCTCTCCCATGACGGTCAGTCTATGACGTCGGATCGGAGAAGTCTTCGGGCGAAATGGACTCGAGGAAATCCCTGAATTCGTCGACGACCGCCTCTTCGGCTTCTTCATTTTCCGCGGCATCATCGCTGATTTCGCGTCCGACCTCGTCGAGCAGGTCGAGCGAGGCAAAGATCCCGGCTCCGGCCCGCAGAGCCAGGGCCACTGCGTCTGAGGGGCGACCCGAGACGCCCACGTCTCCCGCCTGCGTGCGCAACACGATCTCTGCGAAGTATGTCTCGTCGCGAATTTCGGTGATGATCACCCGATCGAGCTTCGCCGTGAGAGCCTCGACCAACATCACCGACAGGTCGTGAGTCAAAGGCCGAGGCGGCTGGGTGCCTTCGAGAGCCGTGTGAATTGCACTGGCTTCGGGGCCGCCGATGTAAATGGTGAGTACACGACGACGACCTTCGACCTCGCGCAACACGAGCACCGGTTGGTTCGATGGGAGCTCGACCCGCAGACCGACAACTTCGACCCGCGCAACATCAGCCATGACCGAAAGGTTACTTACTGGCGCGGTTCGATGAATTGGCCGACGGCCTGTTGCACAAGAACGCGACGGAGGTCACCCGCCAGCGACACCAAAGACGCCAATATCTCGGTCGACTGCAACCGTGCCTCGGGATTCTTCTGCCGCAACAAAGGCATGAGTCGCTGCTCGAACAAGGCCGCTTCGCGCTCGGCGGCCAGCCGCCACGACTTCAGGTGACGGATGTCGATACCAAGGTCGAGAAAACTCTTGGCGAGCACCGCGATCTCGCGCGCCGATGCCTCGTAGAACGTGTCGGTTCCCACCTGGCGCGACGACATCAGGCCGAATTGCTCGAGCGAGCGAAGGTCGGCCTCGGCGAGTCCGCTCAATTCACAGAGATCCTCGAGCGACACGGGCCCACCCTGCGGGGCACCAATCGGGGTCACTGCCGCAGGCGCAGCAGGCTTCGCAGGCGGCCGCTGTGGTGCACGTCGCGACGCAGGGTGCAGACGTTCTGACTCGGCGAGAACCACCGGGTCGATCTCGATCTCCATACTTTCGTCGACTTCCACGTTGCCCACATTCAACTTGTGGATCCGCGCCAATTCACGGCTGACATCGCCAACTGTCTGATTACGCAAAGCTGCAGGCAGCGACGTCGGCGAGGTGGGATCGCGAGGAATCGCCCCCGACTCGTCGAGACGGTCACGTATGACCCGAAGCGGCAGATAGTTCGTCTCTTGTTCGCGGAGGATGTACCTCAGACGTTCAACCTCACCATCGGTGAACTTTCGATATCCCGAGGGTGTGCGTTCGGGCTCGATCAAGCCCTGACTTTCGAGGAACCTGATCTTCGAAATCGTGACGTTCGGGAACTCCTCGAGAAGTAAACCGAGAACCTCGCCGATGCTCTTGTAGCCGCGCTCCGGCATCTTCACTCCGAACGATCGAAGAAGACCAGTCGGAATTTTCCGATCTGCACTTCGTCGCCGTGGTAGAGCCTCACCTCGTCGGTGCGCTGCTGGTTGACGTACGTTCCGTTCAACGACCCGACGTCACGAACAACGTAGGCACCCTCGCTGAACACGACCTGCGCATGACGCCGCGACACCGTGATGTCATCGAGCACGATGTCCGAGTTCGGGTGACGGCCAATGTTCGTCGTGCCGATTCCCAGGGGGAACCGATCGCCGAACTGCTCACCGGTGCGCGATACCAGCACCGCGCCGCCGATCGGCACCTCGGAGGTCCTGAAAATGACGTCGTCAGCGTGACCCGGGGAATCCTGCAGCGCGTCGACCCGTGTGAGGGTGATCGTTCGATCGGTTGCACTGTCGAGAACTGCACCACAGACGCTGCAGAACGCCGCCTGGGGCGGGTTTCTGTGCGCACAGCGGTTGCAGTAGACGTAGGACACGATGCGACCTAGGCCCCCGTCAGGGCGCTGTAGCCGGCGGCGTCGAGCAGATCCCCGAGTTCTGCGTCATTGCTCATTTCGATCTCGCAGATCCAACCTTCGCCGTACGGGTCGGAGTTCACGAGTTCGGGAGTGTTTCCGAGTGCGTCGTTCACCGCCGTGACCTTGCCCGACACGGGCGCATAGATGTCGGAGACGGACTTCGTGCTTTCGACTTCGGAGAACGACTGACCCTTCGACACCGTCACTCCAACCGACGGCACCTGCACGAACACCACGTCGCCAAGGGCGTCTTGCGCGTAGTCGGTGATGCCGATCCTGACCGTGCCGCCACTGCGACGGATCCACTCGTGGTCGGAGCTGTAGATGAGGTCGGAAGGCACCTGCATGGGTCATACCGTAGTTCGGCGCTTCCGGCCGGCGCGTAAATGCTCCTGAACCTTGGGTACGTACTGCACGGCCGTCACGTAACTGAGAACCAGCCCCGGCACCACGAGCACCCAGCCGACCAGACGGAACAAGGGCTCGAGGGCGATACCCGAATCGGCAAGCGTCAGGGCCGGCACCGCGAACATCAAGATGAACGTTGCCCATTTCCCGAGATAGGTCACGGCGAATCGATCCATGCCGAAGGCCGTAGCGACCACCATCATCAAACCCACGCCGATTTCTCTCGCAAGAATCAACACTGCCACCGCGACGTGAACCGCACCGTCGGCCCCGAGTGCAACCAGACCGACGATGAACAACAACCGGTCGACCGTCGGGTCGAAAATTGCGCCGAATGCTGAGGTTTGGTGGAACCGGCGCGCCACCCATCCGTCGACCCAATCGGTTGCGCCCAGACAGCCGATGATGATGCCCGCCGCGAGACGCGAATCCCTGCCGAAGAGTGCCCACAGAAAGATCGGCAGGCACGCGAGGCGCAACAACGTGATTGCATTCGGAACCGTCAACAGGCTTCGACGCGAAAAGAGATCCGACACGACCCACACGTTAGACCCGGGCCACATTCCGGACTGGTTAGTCTCGCCGCATGGGGGCAAACAACCAGGCTGATTCTCTGTCGGGCTTCGATCTGCAGGGCAAATCCGTACTCATCACCGGTGGGGCTTCGGGCCTCGGCGCCAAAACAGCGGAACTTCTCACCAATCGCGGCGCGCGCGTGGCAGTCGCCGACATCAACATGGACGCTGCGAACGATCTTGCGCGGCGCCTCGACGGCATCGCGCTGCTGTGCGACGTCACCGACTCCGACCAAGTGCGATCGGCCGTGGAGACGACGGTCGGCACGTTCGGAGCGCTCGATGTCATGGTCAACAACGCCGGCATCGCTCCTCCGCCCGACAACGACCGCTTCCAGAAAATGGTCAACAACCAGATGGCACGACTCGACCCGTCAATCGAGACGAGTCCGCTCGACATTCTCGTCAACATGACGGATGGCGCTTGGGACACCATGATCCGCACACATCTGTACGGCGTCTTCTACGGCACGCGCGAAGCGTTGGCTCACATGACTCCTCGCCGCGCAGGATCGATCATCAACATTTCCTCGATCCTCGGCATGCGCCCCTCTGCCTCTGCTCCGCACTATTCGGTCGCAAAGGCCGGGATCATCGCCCTGACCAAGGCTTCGTCGGCCGAGGTGTCGCAGTTCGGTGTGCGGATCAACGCCGTATGCCCCGGGTACACCGACACTCCACTTCTCTCCCACTACTCGGAAATGATGCGCTCGGTCATCGTCTCGCAGATTGGCATGGGCCGCATGGGCATGTCCGACGAAATCGCCGAGGTGATCGCTTTTCTCGCTTCACCCGCCGCGTCGTACTGTACGGGCGAAGTATTCAGCGCCTCGGGTGGCTATCTCTCATGACGACCATTTTCACCAGAATCATCAAGGGCGAGCTACCCGGCACTTTCGTGCACCGTGACGACGACCTCGCCGTCTTCATGACCATCAATCCGATCTCCCCCGGCCATGCCCTCGTCGTTCCCGTCGCCGAGGTGGACCAGTGGACCGACGTCGATGCGCGCACGCGATCCCGCCTCTTCGACACTGCCCACGCGATCGGCGAGGCGCAGAAGAAGGCGTTCTTCTGCAACCGGGTGGCGCTCATCATCGCGGGATTCGAAGTTCCCCACTGCCACATCCACGTCATCCCGGCCAACGACATGGGTGACGTGTCGTTTGCCAACGCGGCTGCGCACGTCGACCCCGACGAACTGCGCCGTCACGCAGAGGCCATCAAGGCCAACCTGAGACTCTGACCGTCTAGTCGAACAAACTGTCGGGCAGCTGACCCGACACTGCCTCGATGTTGCTCGGGTCGTTGTTCCGGACCGAATTCACTTTCGTCGACACCTCGACCGGCTCGAGAATCCCGTCACCCAGCGATGCCAGCACCGCAACGGCTTCGGCTGTGTCGCCCTCCAACCAGGCAGCCAACGTGTCGCCCTCGAGCACCGCGGGCATCCGGTCGTGGATCTCTGCGAGCCGTGGATTCGCAGCAACGGTGATCACGCACGCCCTCGGACAACCCGCGCTGTCGGCGTCGGCCGAATCCCACAGCGCCGCGACTGCCAGAGGAAGACCGTCGCGCCGCGAAATAAAGTACGGGATCTTCCGTTTTGCTTCCTTCGTGGTCAACCACTCGTAGTAACCCGTCATCGGCACCACACATCGGTGGCCGGGAACCAAATTGCGAAAGGACGGTTTCTCGGTCACGGATTCCGCACGTGCATTGATCAACGGCGACGACGCTCCGGCCGACCGCCGCCACGCCGGCATCAGGCCCCAGACGAAGGTGTCGATTCTTCGCGAACCGCCGACATCACGAATTCCCGCGATCCGACTCGTTGGCGCGACGTTCCAACTCGGGCGCAGGTCGACGTCACCGACATCGGCATCAAAAACCGAAGCAAGTGTCGACACGGGTGTCGAGGCGACGAAGCGACCGCACATCGACCACGAGTGTAAGACTTCAGCCATGCGCATCGACCTGCACATCAATCAGGCCCTCGCGCCCGTCAACGACGTGATCGACTGCGCCATTCGTGCCGACCGGGGAATTTACGACGCGGTCTGGGTGCTCGACCATCTCGCCTCGATGGAGCCGGCACGCAACAAGGGGAACATGCTCGACCCACATACTCTTCTCGGCGCCATTGCGGCGAACACGAAACGCGTGCACCTCGGCGTCCTCGTCAACAACGTCGCAGTCCGGCCCGCCGAGGTCATTGCAGGCGCCAGCGCCTCGCTCGACCTCATCTCACGGGGTCGCGCAGTTCTCGGCCTCGGTGCCGGCGCGGCCCCCGACACCTACTTCGCCTCCGAACACGCGGCACTCGGAAACGTTCTCAATCCATCGATGCAAGTCCGCCACGACCGACTTCTCGACTCCCTCGCCCGCATCCGCGCCATCTGGTCGGGAGACCACGACTCGAACGTCGTGTTTCCGAAACCAACCCGAACCGTCCCCGTCGTCGTGGGCACCAACAGCGTCGCCCTCGCCCGCCGTGCCGCCGACGCGGGATGTGGCGTCAACGTTCGCGGCGACCACCCCGAGGCGCGCGAAATCCTTGCCTGCGCGAACCCGTCGCTCGGCGAGTGGTCGTCATCCGTTTGGTTCGCCTACGACAGGACTCTCACCGACCCGACCAACCCGCGCATTGCCGACTTGGAGAAACAGGGCGTCGAGCGCGTCATTCTCCTCACGTCGTCGCCCGACGACGTTCTCAACGCCTGATCCGCACGACCAACACCGGGTTCTTCGCAGGGTCGAGCAATGCGAACAGTCGCTTCATCACGGATCGGGCGACACTCACGCAACCGCTCGTAGGTTTCGTTCGCCCGAACGCGTCGCGGGAATGCACGTGAATGAAGATCGCGCTCCCCTTGCCCGGCACAACCGGCGACGTGTTGTAGTCGGTCGTCACGGCGAATTCGTACGCGCCACCGGAAGCGATGCGGAACAAATCCTCGTTCGGGGCTTCGCAACGCGAACGCCGCACACGGCGGTTGTACGCCCGATCCTTGACATCGGAAATCCAACAGTCCCCCTCGACCACGCGGCGATAGGCGAGACCCGTTCGCGCTTTCCCTGCAGAACCGAACGCCCCGGTGATCGCCATCGATCCCAGCGGTGTCGTGCCATCACCCTCGCGCCGATCGCGCCTCACCCCATTCCGACCCACACGGGCGGACACGGGCCCCAGCACCACGCGCTCGACACCATCGACCAACTCCACGATCTTCAGAGTTCCGACACTCTCCGACGCTGACGGCACTTCGACGATCACCGACTGCGCCGCGGCGGGGAGCGCCGAAACTGATGGCGCGTCAAGGACAGCCAATGAAACGACCAGGAGACCAAGACAACGCTTCATGCGAAAAGAATGGTCGGGCTGGCGGGATTTGAACCCACGACCTCTTGTCCCCCAGACAAGCGCGCTAACCAAGCTGCGCCACAGCCCGTACGCCCGAGAGGCTACCTGAAGAGATCGACAACCCTCCACGAGAGGTAAAGAACGAGAGCGCTGAGCAGCAGTTTGAAGTGCCACGGGGCCTTTTCGTCCCCCGCATCTTCTTCACCCTTGGCGAGTGCCTTCAAGTCGAGGTTCTTTGCAGTGATGCGACCATGAGCGTCGGGCAGATCGGCAACCTTGCCGCACTTCGGACAACGGCCATCGTCGGTCATCGAGCTCGGAGCGAAGTACTTGGCGCACTCTTCACACCAGGGCATCGCGTTCGGTCTCTTACTCGGCCCTGCGCCTGACGCGCAGCTTGATCGGAGTGGAACCGAACTTGAACGCTTCGCGGATGGAACGCTCGAGATAGCGCAAATACGTCGGCGGCAATTCGCGGTTGACAAACAGGGTGAACGTGGGCGGGTCGGCTGCACCCTGCAACGCGTACAAAACGCGTGCACCACCGGCCGCGGGCTGCTTTTGCTGTGCCTCGGCGATGACGCGGTTGACGTCGCGGGTGGGCACCCGGCGCTGGTATTGCTCGATCGACTCGGTGAGTATCGGCATCAGGCGGTGCACTCCCTTGCCCGACAACGCGGAGATGCGCAATACCGGTGCATCCCCGATGAAGTAAAGCTTGCGACCGATTTCGGTGGTGACTTCCTCGCGTGCTTCGGTGTCGAGAAGGTCCCACTTGTTCAACACGACAATCAGAGGGCTTCCGGCTGCGTCGATGCGCTCGGCCAGTCGCTGGTCCTGGCTGGTGATGCCCTGCGTTGCATCGATGACAAGCAAAGCGACGTCCGCCTCATCGACGGCACGCAGTGCGCGAACGAGTGAGTAGTACTCGGCGGAATCATCGATCTTGGCGCGGCGGCGCATTCCCGCCGTGTCGACGAGGACGATGCGTCCTTCGTCGGCCTCGATGAGCGTGTCGATGGCATCGCGCGTGGTCCCCGCCATGTCGTGGACCACGCTGCGTTCTTCACCACAGAGGCGGTTGAAGAGCGTGCTCTTGCCGACGTTCGGCCGACCAACGATGGCGACACGCGGCACGCCCTCGAGGTCGGCATCGATCACCCCCGGGGTTTCCTCGTCGGCGTCGGGAGCCACTTCTTCGTCGGTGATGCCGAGTTCGTCGACGACGACATCGAGCAAGTCGCCCGCCCGGCGACCATGGAGGGCCGAGACGGGATAGGGCTCGCCGAGGCCGAGGGAAAGAAAACTCCATCGGTCGGTCTCGCGACGGTCGTTGTCGGCCTTGTTGGCAACGACGAGAACGGTGCGGCCCGTGCGGCGCAGCCAAGTGGCGATGCGCTCGTCGTCGTCGGTGGCACCGATTGACGCATCGACAACGAACAACACGAGGTCGGCTGTTTTCACTGCCTGCTCGACCTGGCGCGACACTTTCTCGTCGAGCTCGGACCCACCGGGCATCCAGCCACCCGTATCGGTGACGGTGAACTCACGGCCGAGCCAATTTGCATCGTGTGTCTTGCGGTCACGTGTGATTCCCGGGCGGTCTTCGACGATCGCAACCTGCCCGCCGACGAAGCGGTTGAAGAGCGTGCTCTTGCCGACGTTGGGCCGGCCGACGATGACGACGTGAGGTTTCATGACGAACGATCGAGGATACGGCGCAATGAGGCACCATCGGTGGGAACGACGGTCACATTCGCCCCCAGATCAACAAGCATCGAGCCGTCGAGGAACCTTCCTTCTGACAAACACACGTCGGGCAGCAAAAACTCGTCGATCTCCGGATGCGCCGCAATTTCTCGTGCGATGTCCCGGCCCACCATCAAACCCGCGACTGCGGTGTTGCCACCGAAGAACTCGTTGCGCACAGGGACCACCGTGACGTTGCGGCCGGCAACGAGCGAAGCGATGACGGGTGCGGCGTACTCGCCGGTGAGGATGCCCACTCTCCCCTTCGCAGGTGTTGCACGTTGCGCGATCTGCACACGAACGGGTCGCAATCCGGTGTCGCCGGCCGGGTTCACGGGAACACGTTCTGCGCGATAGCCCGAGGGTGTGGCGCCGTCGACCGACGCGAAAAAGCCCGACGTCGGGCCGGTGATCGACGACCGCCGCCCCGAGAACTCCTCGCAAAAACTTGCCACGATGCCGACACCGTCTTCGTACATCGGAAAGTCCCCGTAGTCGGCGGCGTCGGGCATCGATTTGCCGGCGAGGAGGTAGAGCTCATCCGAGGCCCAGAACATGGGGTGGCCAACCACGCGTCGTGCGATCTCGCGCCATTCGTCGACGATGTCGACCGCGCGTCGCGCCTCGTCGCCGGAATGCACGCGCAGTGTCGACTCGGGATTGAACCGGCTCAAGCCGAGGGGCACGATCGCAACTGCATCAATGTCGGGGTACTCGTCGAGAATGCCCGCCAACGTGCGTTCCAGCACCTTGCCGTCGTTCACGCCGGGGCACAGCACGATCTGACCCCGAACGTTTGTGCCGTTGTCGAGAAGGGCCCGCAGCCAACGCAGACTCATCGCCCCTCGTTCATTGCGCAACATCTCGGCACGCCCCCACGGGTCGGTGTCGTGGACGCTGACGTGCAGGGGTGACAGGGCCTGGTCGATGACACGTTCGAGATCCATCTCGGTGAAGCGTGTGAGGGTCGTGAAGTTCCCGAAGAGGAAACTCAGGCGGTAATCATCGTCTTTCAGGTACAGGCTGCGGCGCAGACCTTTGGGCAATTGATAAATGAAACAGAACGAGCAGTGGTTGTCGCAGGTCTGCACGCGATCGAAAACGGCGCTCGCGATCGACACCCCGAGCGGCTCACCGGGAAGTTTTTCGATATCCACGTCGACGAACATTCCCCCACGGTCGAGGCGCAGCGACACGTGGGCTTCGTCCACTTGATGGTGCCATTCGATGATGTCGCGGATCGGTCGGTCGTTGACCATGGCGACGACATCCCCCACGCGAACACCCCCGCGATCGGCCGGAGAGTCGGCGACGACCTCGGTGATTCGGGCGCTGAGGTCGACCGAATCACTCACAAGGTCAGGCTAACGGTGACGCCGAGAAGTACCGTGGAAGTGGTGTCCGACACGAACATTGACAAGGTGCTGCTTGCCGCCCCGCGGGGTTTCTGCGCGGGCGTGGAGATGGCGATCAAGGCCCTCAGTTGGCTTGTGCGCACCTTCGAGCCGCCCGTGTACTGCTACCACGAGATCGTTCACAATCGCGTCGTCGTCGACCGCTTCCGTGAACGCGGTGTCGTCTTCGTCGATGACCTTGCCGAAGTTCCCGAAGGTCGCCCGATCATGCTCTCCGCGCACGGTTCTCCCCCGGCGGTGGTCGAAGAGGCGCGCCGACGGGGCAGCTACGTCGTCGACTCGGTGTGCCCGCTCGTCACGAAGGTGCACCACGAAGTGAAGGTTCGCGCCAACAAGGGCTATCGCGTCGTGTACGTGGGCCACGAAGGTCACGAAGAAGCGGTCGGCACCATGGCCGTTGCTCCACACGCCATCAGCCGCGTCGAGTCGGTCGAGGATGTCGATGCACTTCCGGTTTTCGATGAGCCCGTGGCGCTGCTCGCCCAAACCACGCTCTCCCACCGCGACTGGTCTGGAGTTGCGGTGCGCGTCAAGGAACGATTCCCCGACGTGTGGTCACCGGGGCGCAGCGACCTGTGTTTTGCCACGACGAATCGACAGAGTGCTCTCGAGGCGATGGCTCCTCGTTGCGATGCGATCGTCGTCATTGGCTCTTCGAATTCTTCGAACACCAGAGCACTCGAACGCCTCGCCCTCGACTCGGGATGCACAACCGTTTTGCGCATCAACCGTGCCGACGAACTTCCCGACAACCTCTCGGGCGTCGTCGGCGTCACCGCGGGCGCCTCGGCACCCGAGGAACTGGTCGACGAAGTTCTTGCTTTGCTGAATCCACGCAACGGCATCGAAGAGGTGCGCGTCACCGAGGAAGACGAGTATTTCCCGCCACCGCGGAACATCCGCGAGCTTCAGGCCGCAACACTGACGACCTGCTATTCGATGCTGGGCGTTCCGTCATCGGGTCGCTCGGCGAGCCGCGACCACGACATTGCCGCAAGTACCGTTCTCCACGCACTCGCCTCGACTAAGGGAAGCCCGTCATGATCGAACCCACTCTCGATTCGCTGCGAACGTTCTTCCATCTTCTCGCGGCAGCGGTGTGGGTTGGAGGACAGATTGTCCTCGGTGGATTGGTGCCGCGCGTTCGCAAGACGAACCCGGAGGCGTTGAAGACGATCGCAAACGGTTTCGCACGTGTGGCGTGGCCGGCCTTTGCGGTTGTCGTCACAACCGGAATGTGGAGCATCCTCGACGTCGACGTGTCGGCAATGGATTCCAGCTATCAGGTGACGCTCGGAATCAAGGTTGTCGTAGTCATGCTCGCTGGCTTTGCCGCCGCCGCGCATGCGAACACCAAGAGCAAGCTCGTGCTGGCACTGGGCGGTGCGATCGGCCTGTTGGCCTCTCTCGGCGCCCTGTACCTCGGCGTCCTGCTCGGCAGCGCCTCGTAATGAGTTGTTAGTTCCTGGGAACTTTTGACCACGGAACGTCGCGGTCGACACGGACGTCGCCCGGCAGACCAAGAACGCGCTCGCCGAGGATGTTCTTCATGACCTCGGTCGTGCCACCCTCGATCGAGTTGGCGCGGCTGCGCAGGAAAGCCTTTTGGTAGGTCTCGAAGCCCATCGCGGTGTCGGGACGAATCATCTCGTAGCTGCCGTAGAGCATGCCTTCGGGACCGAGAAGGTTCATCGCGAATTCGTAGATCGCCTTGTTCAAGTTTGCCGACTCCATCTTGCCGATCGAACCTTCGGGGCCGGGAACGCCCATCTTGCGGTTCTGGCCGGCGCGGATGTTCGTGAGACGAAGCACTTCGGCGCGGATCCACAACTTCATCAGCTCGTCGCGGGTTGCGGGATCCTTTTCGTCCTCGCTCTTCGTCGCCCAGATCTTCGTCAGCGAAGCGATGGTGCCCGAACCACGCGGCGGCACGACGCCGCCAATGGCGACGCGCTCGTTCATGAGGGTGGTGAGGCTGACGCGCCAGCCGTCGCCCGGCTTGCCGAGCATTTCTTTCTCTGGAATACGCACGTCGGTGAAGTACACCTCGTTGAATTCGGCCTCGCCGGTCATCTGGCGCAGCGGACGCACCTCGACACCGGGCGCATGCATGTCGACGACGAATGCAGTCAGACCCGCATGCTTCACGGCTTCGGCATCGGTACGCACGACGAGAAGACCCCAGCGCGAAAGGTGGGCAAGCGTCGTCCACACCTTCTGGCCGTTGGCGATCCACTCTTCGCCGTCTTTCACACCCTTGGCCGAGAGCCCGGCAAAGTCGGAGCCCGAACCCGGCTCGGAGAACAACTGGCACCACACTTCTTCGCCGGTGAAGAGCGGGCGCAGGTAACGCGTCTTTTGCTCTTCGCTGCCCCATTCGACGACGGTCGGACCGCACATGCCGTAACCAATCGGGTTGCGCGCGTAGGCGTTGGGGGCGCCCTGGGCATTCAGACGTTCGTTGATCAACTTTTGGTGACGGGGCGAAATGCCAAGGCCGCCGTGTCCCTTCGGGAAGTGGACCCACGCAAGGCCGAGGTCGAACTGCTTGCCGAGGAAATCGACCGCCTTCGTCGACGACGGAGGACAGGCCGCGAGAAGTTCGTCGACCAAACCATTGACAAGCTGCTCTTCGGAGACCACCGTTGACGCGCTCACAACACACCCCTTTTGTCAGTGAAACTGAGGAAAAGTTACCGCAGGGTCACCGGCGGGCTCAAAACCCTCCCCGACATTCGCGCAGAGAGGCATCCGTCACAAAAGCCGACTAACTTGCCCGACATGTTCCCCGGGGATCACGCCAAATCACATCCAGACAAGCCCGCCTACATCATGGCTTCGACCGGCAAAGTCGTCACCTACAAAGAGCTCGATGAGGCGGCCAACCGCCTCTCCAATTTGCTCCGGTCCGCCGGCCTGGAAGTGGGTGACCACATCGCCATCTGCATGGAGAACCACGAGCGCTACATGGAGGTCATCTGGGGCTGCCACTACGCAGGCCTCATCTACACCGCCTGCTCCAGCCGTCTCACCTCGGACGAGTTGACCTACATCATCAACGACTGTGGCGCGAAGGCCTTCATCACCTCGAAGTACAAGGCCGACCAGGCCGCCGAAATCGCCGGCGACATCCCCGGTGCCGAACTGCGCCTCATGCTCGACGGCACGATCCCCGGTTACGAATCGTACGAGTCGGCCGTGTCGGCGCAGCCCGTGACCCGCCTTCCCGAACTCATCGGCGGCATGGACATGCTGTACTCGAGCGGCACCACGGGCAAGCCCAAGGGTGTACTCGGCACGTTTCAGCGCACCGAACTCGGCCAGCCCAACGGCGTCGCGGCTCTCTCATCGATGCTGTTCGGCGTCACCGACCAGTCGATCTACCTCTCCCCCGCGCCGCTCTACCACGCTGCCCCGCTGCGCTTCAATCTTGCGGTGCACTTCATCGGGGGCACCACCGTCATCATGGAACACTTCGACGCCGAGGAATACCTGAAACTGATTGAACGCCACAAGGTCACGCACAGCCAGCTTGTGCCGACGATGTTCGTTCGCATGCTGAAACTGCCCGCCGACGTCCGCAAGCGCTACGACACGTCGTCGCTGCAGTGTGCGATTCATGCGGCCGCACCGTGTCCGGTCGAGGTCAAGCGCCAGATGATCGAGTGGTGGGGCCCCGTCATCCACGAGTACTACGCGGGTACCGAAGGAAACGGCTTTGTGTACTGCAACTCCGACATGTGGCTGGCCAACCCGGGCACCGTCGGAAAGGCAATTCAGGGCGTCGTGCACATCTGCGACGAGAACGGCGAGGAAGTTCCGTCGGGCGAATCGGGAACGGTGTTCTTCGAAAGCGGAACGGTGTTCGAATACCACAACGACCCCGAGAAGACGAAGAGTTCACGCGATCCCAAAGGTCGTGGCTGGTCGACGTTGGGAGACGTCGGTTATCTCAACGATGACGGATTCCTGTTCCTCACCGACCGCAAGGCGTTCATGATCATCTCCGGCGGCGTGAACATCTACCCACAGGAATCAGAGAATGTCCTCATCAACCACCCGTCGGTGGCCGACGTTGCGGTCTTCGGCGTACCGAACGACGAGTTCGGTGAGGAAGTAAAGGCCGTCGTCCAACCCGTCACAATGCCGGCGAACGACGACGAGGCAAAGGCCCTCGAACGCGAACTCATTGCCTACTGCCGCTCGCAACTGGCGGATCTCAAGTGTCCGCGTTCGATCGACTTCCGCCCCGACCTCCCCCGCCACCCGACGGGCAAGCTCTACAAGCGCCTGCTCAAGGACGAGTACTGGAAGGCGGCGGGGCGCTCGATCTGAGTTGACCCGCACACATGTCGCTGCGTCAACACCCGTTCTTTGACTGGACGGGAGTACACGCATTCGCCCATCGCGGTGGGGCAAGTGACGCCGCCGAGAACACGCTCGCCGCGTTCCAACATGCGGTCGATCTCGGGTACACGTACATGGAGACCGATGTCCACGCGACAGCCGACGGCGTTCTGCTCGCTTTCCATGACGACGACCTGCGTCGCACTTGCGGCGTCGAAGGGCGAATCTCCGAAATGACCTACGCCGACGTGCGCAGTGCCCGCGTCGACGGTCGCGAGCCGATTCCGACGTTCGACGAGCTCGTCGAAACCTGGTCGAACGTGCGTTGGAACATCGACTGCAAGGCCGACAACGCACTGCCGCATCTCGTCGACGCACTGCGCCGACACGACGTTCTCGACCGCGTCTGTCTCGGTTCGTTCAGTGATCGCCGCCTGCGAACACTGCGCGCCGAGCTCGGTCCCCGCCTCGCCACGTCGCTCGGGCCAAAGGGTGTCGCACGTCTCCGCCTTGCAGTGTCTCTCGGGCGCCCCATCCGGTTTCCCGACGGCGTCTACGCGGTTCAGATACCCCCGAAGCAGGGGCCGATTCCGCTGCACTCACAGAGATTCATCGACATCGCCCACGAGTCGGGTCTCCACGTTCACTATTGGACGATCGACGACCCCGGGCAAATGCTCGAGCTGATCGACCGTGGCGCCGACGGCATCATGACCGACAAGCCGGCGACGTTGCGTGACGTCCTGGTCTCACACGGACGCTGGTAGGCGTCGCTCAGGCGTCTTTTGCGGAGCCTGCTCGCTTGACGATCGGCTCCTTGTCGCTCCACGGGAAGTTGATCCACATGTCGGTGCGCTTCCATACGTAGTCGCAGTTGACAACCGAATGCGGCTTTTCGTAGAGGGCAGCCACACGCGATTCGGCGACGCGGCCTTCACAGAACTCCTGGACGAGCTTGAGCGTATGCCCCGTGTCGGCGACATCATCGACGATCAGAATCTTTGCGTCGCGAACATCGACGAAGTCAGGAACCGGAGGCAGGATCATCGGCATGTCGAGACGCTCGTCGACGTCGGTATAAAACTCGACGTTCATCGTGTAGGTGTTCTTCACTGACAACGCGTAGCCGAGCGCGCCGGCAAGGAACAAACCACCACGGGCGATGGCGAGAATCATGTCGGGGTCGTAACCGGACTTTGCGATGTCCCGCGCGATGTCCCGCGAGGCCTCTCCGAAACCATCCCACGTCAATATTTCGCGCTGATCAGACACGCCATCTCCCTCGTTCGAAAAAGAACCTAGTCGTTCATTGTTCGTACGGACAATGTCGGCAACCGCTCGAACAGCACCGACCGCGCGAGGCCAGAAATGCCGCAGTCATCACGCTGCGTTTCGTCAGCGGGTCGATGTACACCGGGTCGCCTTTGTCGACCGCGGCACGATGCGCGGTGAGAATTCTTTCGACCATCGATGCGTCCCGGGGCAGCCGTTGTGGGATCGGGCTGTCGACATGACCGGATCGCAAAGGTGCGTAGCGCTCGATCACGGGGATCAACCTACTGAACGACACCCGCTGTCTAGCATCGCATCGATGAGCGCCGTCAAGACTTTCGTGCCGCGTTCGGCCGACGACTCTCGCCTGCTCCACCACACATTTTCGGTCTTTCGATTCGGCGCCATCGACCCGACAGTGCGTCTCGACGGCCGACACCTCGTCATGACGACGACCACCCCTGACGGCCCCGCATGGACGGTTGCATCCCCGTCGGGGGTGACGCACGGAGGCGACGGGTGCTCGGTTGTTTGCCAACGCCGACCCGACCCACTGGGTCGCCGCGACGACTTCTGCGGCCTCGAGGCCGCTCATCCGGTCGTGGCCCGGTTGCAGCGCGACTTCGGTGACCTGCGAATCGGTGCCTCGGGCGACGTTTACAAGGCGGCGCTGACCGCGACCCTCGGCCAGCGCATCACAGCCGCCGAAGCCGTCAACCAGTGGGCTCGACTCTGCCGCAGACTGCCGAATCCCGTCGAAACTCCGACAGGTACCCTGCTTGCGCCTCCCGACCCCGCTCGCCTTGCTGATCTGGTGCCGTACGAACTACACACCCTCGGCATCGAGGAAGCCCGGGCCCGTACCCTCATCGCTGTTGCTCGCGTCTTTCGGCGAACCGGCCAGCACCACGTGGATCCAACCGCCGCCCTCCGGCGGCTCGTCGCCGAAGTCCCTCGATTCGGTCCGTGGACGCGTGCACTCGTCGAAGCCGAGGCACTCGGCAATCCCGACGCGGTTGCAGTTGGCGACTTCCATCTGAAGAACGTCGTCGCACATGCACTCACGGGTCGACCACGAGGCACCGATGACGACATGCTCTCGGCCCTTGCCCCCTACGCGGGCCACAGGGGACGCGTGTTGTCGTGGCTCGCACTCGGTGGCATCGCAGCGCCAAAGTTCGGCCCACGTCGCCGCAACATCGACTTCCGTAGGTTCTGACCCGCTCAGCGTCCCGCGGCGCGCATTTGCTCGCGCACCGACCAAAAACCTGGCCAACTTTTCGACACAACCGAAGGGTCATCGATCGAGATCCCTGCAACCCGCCCCGCAAGAACCGCAAAACTCATCGCCAGACGATGGTCGTGATGAGTCTCGAGATGCCCCCCACGAAGTGCTGTCGGCTGGATGATCAGACCGTCGTCGGTTTCCACGACGGAAGCGCCGGTTTTGGAGAGTTCCCCGGCAAGATCGCCGAGTCGATCACTCTCCTTCGCACGAATGAATCCGACGCCGCGAATTCGCGAGCCTTCGGCGGCAAACAGCGAAACAACCGCCACGGTCGGCACAAGATCCGACATGTCGACCATGTCGACGTCGACTCCTTGCAGCGGGTCCCCGAGATCCCGATGTACGGAGATCGAGGACAGGCCCCGCTCCACGCGGCAGCCCATCGCTTCCAGGATGTCGGCGAAGGCCACGTCGCCTTGCAGAGAATCCGCGGTCAGGTTCGGGATGGTCACCGACCCACCGCACACCGCGACCAAAGCCATCGGGTACGACGCCGACGACGCGTCGGGCTCGACGGCGTAGTATCGCGGCGCGTAACGGCCCTCCGGAACGTCGATGGTGCGACCCTTGACGGAGTCGCTGATCGTGGCGTCGACACCGAAATCTCGCATCACTTCAACGGTCATCTCAAGATACGAGTCCGACACCCGCTCACCTGCGATGACCAATTTCAGTCCGCCCCGCAGGTAAGGGGCTATCAAGAGAAGTGCGGTCGCGAACTGACTCGACACTCCTCCCGGAATCTCGATCTCTCCGCCACGAACCGCCCCCGCCGATACCTCGACGGGAAGATGGCCGCCGGTGTCGAGCGGATTCACGTGAGCACCGAGCGCCACGAGCGCGTCGTGCAGGTCGGCCATCGGACGACCGCGTAGCGCGGGGCCACCATCGATGATCGTTCCACCCGCCCGCAGTGCACCCACGGCGGTGAGGAACCGCGACGTGGTTCCGGCGAGACCCGCGTCCACCCGGGCAAAGCGAGTGGAGTCGATGTCGAGAGCCGAGTCAAAGCGAAAATCGCCCGCCGCCATCTCGACGACTTTCACACCGAGCGCACGCAGGCCATGAACCATCGCAACGGAGTCATCCCCATCGGGCACGTTGGTGACCGTCGTACCTTCGCCGGCGAAAGCGGCACACACGAGTGCCCGGTTGGCGATGCTCTTCGACCCCGGAACCGCCACCGTGCAGGCGATGGGTGACGCAAAGACATCGAGCACGGACGACACGACGGTCATCGCCCCGGTTTGAACCCGCGCGCGAGCAGACCCCCGCGCAACAATTCGACCTGGCCTGCTTCGACGAGCACCACGGCAACACCACGGTCACCCTCGGCCGAGTGCACGACTTCGAAGTTCGCGAGATTCACGTTCAACTCGGCCGCCAAGGTGAAGATCTCGGCGGCGGATCCGGGCCGGTCGGGAATCGGAATCCGCACCTCCACGGCGTCCTCGAGAGAGCGCACGCGTGCGGGCAAATTGCTGCGGGCCTCGCGTGCCCGCAACAAAAGCTTCTCGAGGCCGGCCGAATCCTCCGTGTCGACGGCCCCGCGCAGGTCGATGAGGCCCGCGATGAAATCGTCGAGGGTCGCCACGATCGCCTGGCGGTTGGCCCGGCAGATGTCAAGCCAGATTCCCGGTTTGCTCGAGGCGATGCGCGTCATGTCGCGGAAGCCGCCCGCCGCCATGCGCAAGAGCGACGCATGCTCCTCGGATCTGCGATCGGCAAGCGTCATCAAGGTCGCAGCCGTGAGGTGCGGCACATGGCTGACAACGGCAATCAACCTGTCGTGGTCGTCGGCAGACAACGCGAGAACGTTCGCACCCAATTGGTTCGCAACACCGGCGGCAAGCGCGAACACCGAATCGGGGGTTTCCGAAGTTGGTGTGAGTATCCAGGTCGCTCCTTCGAAAAGGGTCGGGTCGGCGCCATCGAGGCCATCGAGTTCCGAACCCGCCATCGGATGACCGCCGAGGAAGCGTGGGTTGGCGATCTCGGCCACCAACGGGCCTTTCACGCTGCCGACATCGGTGACGACACCCTTCGTCGCTGCCAACGCAGCAACCACTTCCCCATGCAGCTGCAACACGGGAACCGCCACGAAAGTGATCTCTGCCTCGGGATTCACACCGGAGGCCGAAACAATTCCGCGCTCCACGGCCAGGTCTGATCGACCCGGGTGCGGGTCGGTGCCATGCACGCGCCAACCGGACTCGACCAGGCGAGCGGCGATCGATCCACCAATCAAGCCGAGGCCAACGACGTTGGCACTGCGTTCAATCGCGTCCGTAGCCATCACCCCGAGACGCTACCGACGGCCATCGCCGGCCATGGCTTCAATTAACGCCTTGCGTTCGGCGAGTGACAATTCTCTCCAAACTCCGGGCTTCAACCGGGTGTCGGTCAGCGGACCAATCCGCGTGCGCACGAGGCGCTCGACCTCGTGGCCGATCGACTCGAACATTCTCCGCACCTGACGATTGCGGCCCTCGTGGATCGTGATCGAAACGGTTGAGTCACTGCGCTGGCCCACCTTTGCCGGTGCGGTGGGGCCGTCCTCCAACTCGACGCCTTCGCGCAGCCGCCGCAATTGCCCTTCGGTCAATCGCGGATTTCCACGCAACAGCACGACATATTCCTTTTCGACTCCCTTGCTCGGATGGGTGAGAAAATGTGTGAGCTCGCCGTCGTTGGTGAGGAGAATCAATCCTTCAGTGTCGCCGTCGAGTCGCCCGACGGGGAATACGCGTGGGCTTTGCGGAACGATGTCGACGACGGTCGGACGGCCCTGTGGATCACTGGCAGTCGAGATGACTCCCCGTGGCTTGTTCACGAGGTAGTACACCAAGTCGGGGCGCGCTCCGATGGGAACACCATCGACGGCGATCATGTCGACCAGAGTGTCGACACGACGTCCAAGCTCTGCAACCTCGCCGTTCACCGTCACTCGTTCCTCGGCGATCAACTCCTCGCATGTGCGGCGGCTTCCCCAGCCCAGAGCCGCAAGAACTTTTTGCAGACGCTCACCCTCGGACGAAGCATCGTTGGAGTCAGTCATCGGAGGACGACGCATCGCCGGCAGCGCCACCGGGATCCGCCTCGATCGGCGTGATTCGCAACGTCGCCTCGAGCGCTTCGACGATGTCTGCATCGGGCACGAATTCGGCAAGCGGTGGCAATTCATCGACCGAGTTGATTCCCAACTTCTCGAGGAACAGTGGCGTCGTTCCCCACAGAACCGCCTGGCCAGGACCATCGTCGCGTCCGCGTTGTTCGATGTATCCGCGCCCCTGCAACGTTCGCAACACCGCATCAGGATCGACACCGCGAATCGACGCAATCTGCAGACGCGAGATGGGCTGTTTGTAGGCGACGATCGCCAGCGTCTCGAGCGCCGCAGCCGACAGGCGCGCACGTTGGCCGTCGAGCACGAAACGCTCGACATACGGAGACACATCCGGGTGGCTCTGGAACCTGTAGCCACCCGCAACCTTCACCAATTCGAATCCACGACCCTGTTCTTCGTAGCCCGACTTCAGTTCCGCGATGATTGACTCGACACCCGCAACCGGCATCTCGAGAAGCTGCGCGAGCAACTCGACGGGCACCGGCTCGATCGCCACCATGATCACCCCTTCGATCACGCGCGCGGCATCGTGTGTGTCACCGGTCGACATCGTCATCCCTCGTAGTCGTCGATCGCGAATGCCGCACCGGCGGCCGCCATCTCGTTGCCGATCCAGCGCACCTGAATGTCACCGAAACGATCGGCTTGCTCGAGGTCGACGAGTCCCTGTTTGTACATCTCGAGCAACGCCAGGAACCTCACCACGACTTCGAGGCGCTCGACCTGCGCCTCGGTCAGCCTGCGGAACGTGATCGAGCGAAAGCCGGGCAACGTCGCCATCAAATCACTGACCGCGTCGGCCACGCTCGCCCGAATCGGAGCGACGTGGTAGAGGTCGATACGTGGCTCTGGTTTCGGTGTGATTGCCCGGACGAGCGCACGCACCAACTTTTCGGGCGTCACACCCTCCATGAGGTCGGGCAGCAGGTCTGCAAAGCGCTCGTCGGGACCCGACACCCGCGGGAACGCGCGATCGGCCAGGTCGGCAAGTTGCTGCAGCACCCGCGAAACGTCTTTGAACGTCTTGCACTCGAGCAAGCGGGCGAGCAACAGGTCGCGTTCCTCCCAGAGGGCGAGTTCCTCGTCGAGATCGACGTCTTCCCTGCCGGGAAGCAGGCGCCGAGCCTTCAGTTCGACGAGGGTCGCGGCGATGAGCAGGAATTCGGTGGCGATCTCGAGGTCGAGCTCCTGCATTCGCTCGATCTCGGCGAGATACGCGTCGACGATGTGCGCGAGCGACACCTCGTGGATGTCGACCTGCTCGCGGAGAATCAGGTGCAGCAGCAGGTCGAAGGGACCCTCGAAAACCGGTGTGGAAACTGCGTACGGCACCGAGGCGAACTTACTCGCCCCGAGCCCGAACCGACGAGTACCATCCGCCCGTGGCCCGCGTTCTTTCGTGCATTCAACCCACCGGAGCCGTTCATCTCGGCAACTACCTCGGGGCCCTACGGGAGTGGGAGAAGGGTCAGCACAAGAACGACGTCTTCCACGGCATCGTCGACCTCCATGCCCTCACGATCACCGACTCACCCAGGGTGCTCGGCGCCAACTCTCTCGATCTCTCGGCGATGCTCTTCGCCGTCGGCCTCGACCCCGACGTCGCAACGATCTTCGTGCAGAGCCACGTCGTCGAACACTCGGTTCTCGGGTGGATCATGGAGTGCACCGTCTCGTACGGCGAGTTGTCGCGCATGACCCAGTTCAAGGACAAGTCGGCCAAGCGCGAGGCAGACTTCGTGTCGGCGGGTCTGTTCACCTACCCGGCGCTGCAGGCCGCCGACATTCTTCTCTACGACGCCAACGAAGTACCGGTGGGCGCCGACCAACACCAGCACATCGAGATCACACGCGACATTGCAATCCGCTTCAACCACCGGTTCGGAGACACGTTCGTCATCCCAAAGGCGGTGACGCCCGCAGAGGGAGCGCGCGTGATGGACCTGCAAGAGCCGACGAACAAGATGTCGAAGTCGGCCACGAGTGATGCCGGATGCGTCTATCTCCTCGACGATCCCGCGGCCATCATGAAGAAGTTCAAACGGGCGGTCACCGACTCCGACAGCGAGGTCTTCTACGACCGTGAGAAAAAGCCCGGAGTCTCCAACCTTCTCGACATTCTTTCGGCCGCAACCGGCACCAAGCCCGGCGACTTGGCCAACCACTACACGCAGTACGGTCCCCTGAAAAACGACACCGGCGAAGCGGTCGTTGAACTCGTTCGGCCGATACAAGCCCGGTATGCCGAACTCATGGCCGATCGCGCCGAACTGCAGCGCCTCTTGCGCAAGGGAGCCGACAAGGCCCGTGCGGTTGCGTCACAGACCCTCGATCGGGCCAAGAACGCGATCGGTTTCCTTCCCTACTGACCCATCACGCTTCGTCGGCGGCACGCAACGCATTCGCCTTCACATCGGTCGCGGTGCCGGCCACCAACTCAACGGTACGCGGGTGCGCCCCGATGGTCCGCAGCATTTCTGCACCGATGCGCTCGTGGTCGCGATAACGGCGCATGGCAGGCGTCACCGCGAGCACCGTGGCAAAGCTTCTCGCGAGGCGACCCATCGACACCTCGGATTTGCCGACATCGTGCAACAATGCGCCGGCGATTTCCTCACGTACCGCCGCGGGACACGCAGCAACGAATCGATGCGTTACATCAACCGCATGACGCCTGTCGCGCGGGTCCATTCGCATCCACAGTTCGAGCTCGTCAGCGGTCAACACCGCCGATGCGAAGGCGGTGTCCTGTGCCTCGCCTGTCACGGGCCTACCCATTTCGCGGAACCGCCTGACGAGATGAACGACCTTCTTCGAGCTCACTCGACCTTCTTCGTGCGCCGAGCGCGTGGATGCGCCTCCGTGTACACCTGCCACAGCCGCTCCTGCGAGACTCGTGTGTAGACCTGCGTTGTTGTGATCGACGCATGACCCAACATTTCCTGCACAATGCGCAAGTCGGCGCCATGGTCGAGCAGGTGCGTCGCGCACGTGTGGCGCAAGGCGTGCGGCGACACCTCGCGGTCGATGCCGGCACGCAGCCCCGCATCACGAACGACTTGAAAAGCAACCTGCCGACTCAGTCGCGTTCCGCGCCCGCCGAGGAAGACCGCATACGAGTCGTCCCTCTTGCGCCACCGCACCGGTTCCATTGCGAATCGTCCCGATGACAGCCAGGCCTCGAGCGCCTGGTGAGCAACCGACCCAAAGGGAACGACACGCTCTTTCGAGCCCTTGCCGAACAGCCGAACGAGGGATGCCTCCATGTCGAGGTCGGCGAGGTTGAGCCCACATACTTCCGACACACGCGCTCCCGTTGCGTAAAGAAACTCGAGCAGAGCCCGATCACGCAGGTCGCGTGGCCCGTCACCGGAGACGGACGAAATGAGGCTCGTCACTTCGTCCTCGGACAATGGCTTCGGTATTCCGGCGGGCTTTGAGACGCCTTCTGCGAGACCCGCCGGATCATCTCGCCGGAAGCCTTCTTCGACCATGAATCGGTGCAACATTCGTATTGCCGAGAATTGCCGTGCCATCGAGGACTTCGCGGCCCCGGCCGCAGCGCGCTCGGCAAGAAAACGCTCGATGTCGGCCACTGAAGCTTCACCCGGGTCGGCACCCTGCGACTGCAACCACGCGTCGTACTGGGCAAGATCGCGCCGATAGGCATCGATGGTGTTGTTGGCACGTCCGCGTTCGACCACGAGCCAATCGAGAAACTCCTCAATCTCTGGCGAAGGCTCGACGGAGGATTCCATTCAGCTCAACTCTGCCACCCACTGCAGGCCGATGATCGTCTTCGAATCGGTGATGTGACCTCGGCGGCATTCGTCAAGGGCAGCCGCAACATTCAGGCGACGCACCTCCATGTGGTCTTCTTCCGGCCCGTGGCGTTCCACGGCCACGTCGGTGAGTCCGCAACACGCAAAAATCTCGACGGTCGAATTGGTGATACCCGGCGCCGAAGCCATCACGCCGAGATATCGCCAATGTTCGGCCGCCAATCCTGCCTCTTCGGCCAACTCGCGACGCGCGGTTGTCTCTGCAGGTTCGTCGGCGACGTCACGCATGCCGGCAGGAATCTCCCACATCACTTCACCGAAAGGGGCACGGTACTGACTGACGAGCACGGTCTCCACGGACTCCATCTCACACCCGTTCAGCTCATCGAACGACTTCACATCGAGAACGACGACACCCACCGCTCCGGGCGAGTCGACATAGGTGCGAAAGAACTCCTCGCCTTTCGGTGATTCGAGGTGGTCTTCGACGAGGGTCCACACCGCCCACTGATGGACGGCGCGCCGACGACGGGAGCGAAACATCGACCTGCCCGGCTCAGGCGTTCGAGGTGTGACGACCGGTCGCTGCGCGGTTGGCGAGCGAGGCGCCAATGAGGCCGACGAACAATGGATGGGCCCGGTCGGGACGGCTCTTGAACTCGGGGTGGGCCTGCGTTCCGACCCAAAACGGGTGATCGACGGCTTCGATGAATTCAACCAAGCGGCGATCGGGCGAGGTGCCGCTGCACAGGAAACCGTTCTCTTCGAAGCGAGAACGGTACGCCGAATTGAACTCGTAACGGTGACGGTGACGTTCGCTCACCACTGGCTCGCCGTATGCCTCAGCCACCTTCGACCCGGGCGTCAAGACCGCGTAGTAAGCGCCGAGGCGCATCGTTCCGCCTTTGTCGCTGACGTCGCGCTGGTCGTGCATCAAGTCGATGACGGGATGCGTCGTTGCAGGGTCGAATTCGGTCGAGTTCGCGTTCGTCAGCCCAAGAACGTTGCGTGCGTACTCGATGGTCATGACCTGCATGCCGAGACACAGCCCGAGACACGGAATCTTGTTCACTCGCGCAAACTCAGCGGCGGCAATTTTGCCTTCGATGCCACGCGGCCCGAAACCTCCGGGAATCACGATGCCGTCGAGATGCGACAGACGTCCCGACGCAAGCAGCCCTTCGACTTCCTCGGCCTGGATCCACTCGATCTCGATCTTTGCACCGTGATGAAAGCCCGCATGCTTGAGACTCTCGACGACCGACAGGTACGCATCCTGAAGATCGACGTACTTGCCGATCAAACCGATGCGCACCGGTGTCGTCGACTCTTCGACGCGTTGCACGAACGACTGCCACGGAGTCAGGTCGATCGGTGAGTCGAGACGCAACGTTTCGCACACCACCGTGTCGAGGCCTTCCTCGTGCATGATGAGCGGCAACTCGTAGATGTTGCGAGCATCCGCCGCGTTGATCACGTTCGCCTCGGGCACGTCGCACTGGTTCGAAATCTTGCGCTTCAGGCTCTGACTGATCGGCTCTTCGCTGCGCGCCACGATGACGTCGGGCTGGATGCCGCGACTGCGCAGTTCCGTCACGCTGTGCTGTGTGGGCTTGGTCTTCTGCTCGCCGCTCGGGCCGATGAAAGGCACCAAAGTGACATGGATGTAGCAGACGTTGTCGCGGCCCGCCTGGTTGCGGAACTGCCGGATTGCCTCGAGAAACGGCAGGATTTCGATGTCGCCCACGGTTCCACCAACCTCGGTGATGACGACGTCAACGTCATCGGTCGACACCCGGTGGATGCGGCGCTTGATTTCATCGGTGATGTGGGGAATGACCTGCACGGTCTTGCCCAAATAGTCACCGCGTCGCTCGGCTGCAAGAACGGCTTGATAGATCGAACCGGTCGTTGCGTTCGATGCGCGCGACAGGTTCTCGTCGATGAATCGTTCGTAATGGCCAAGGTCGAGGTCGGTCTCGCCACCATCATCCGTGACGAACACCTCACCGTGCTCGAAGGGGTTCATTGTTCCCGGATCGACGTTGATGTACGGATCGAGTTTCTGCATCGTGACACGTAGTCCACGCATCTTGAGGAGACGGCCGAGCGACGACGCGGTCAGACCTTTGCCGAGCGAGCTCGCTACCCCACCGGTAACGAAAATGTGCTTCGGCATGTGAACCTCCCGTCAGTGCCACGACATCAGCACGACGGGATTTCAGAGTACCACCGCGGGCCGCTCACACCGGAAACCGGGCTCAGAACGCGAGCATGTCGCGCGCCGTTTGCAGTGCCGATGCCTTGGCCTGTCCGCCCGAGAGCATTCGGGCGACCTCCTCGATACGGGCATCGCCGTCAAGGACGCCCGCCCGGACGTACGTTTCTTTCTGCTTCACGGTCTTTGCAATCCCCACCTGCACGTTCGCCCGAGCAGCGACCTGCGCAAGATGCGTGACGACGAAGACCTGATGGTTCCGCGACACGTCGCGTAGGGCGTCCCCCACGGCGACTGCCGCGGCGCCACCGATACCGGCATCGACCTCGTCGAACACCAACGTGGGTGGGGCCTGAGTGAGCACGAGACGCAGGGCGAGCATCACACGCGCCAACTCACCCCCGGAGGCGACCTTGGCAAGCGGGGCAGGCGGATTTCCGGGGTTCGCAGCAATCAAGAAACACACCCCCTCGCCGGCCGGATCCGATGCCGACTCGGGAACCTCGACGCGAATTTCCGCATGGGGCAGGGCGAGATCGCGGAGACGCGATTCAACGGCCTTCGCCAGTTTTGGGGCCGCCTTGCGGCGTGCCGCGGCGACCGCCTTCTGGGCCTCCGCCAAGCGTCGCACCACATCGGTGCGCCGCGACACGAGAAGAGCCACGGTTTCCCCATGGGATTCGAGTTCGGCCAAACGAGCCCCGGCCTCGGTACCGAACCGCACGACGTCGGCCAGGTCGGGGCCGTATTTGCGGCAGAGATCGCGCAAAAGGCGACGCCGCTCACCGATCTCGGCCAAGCGTTGGGGGTCGTCCTCCAGCCCTTCGGCCATGGCTCGAGCCTCGGCGGCAAGGTCACGCACCTCGGCAACCAACGCGGCGAGCCGAGCCGCGACCGGCTCGGCAACGGCCCGCGTTGCAACTGCGGCGAGCGCCCGACTGACGAGGTCACCGGCGGCTCCCTCGTCGCCAAGTAATGCGTAAACCGACTCGAGCGCCTCACGGTTCGCCGTCACGTCACCGAGCGAGTCTTCCTCGCGACGCAGACGCTCGTCTTCGTCGGCTGCATCGATGCGGGCATCCTCGATTTCGCGCACCTGGAAACGCAACAGATCGATTTCGCGGTTGCGTGACTGTTCGTCACCACCGAGCCCGCCGAGTGCCGCATCAATTTCCGCCAGTTCGTCCTTTGCGGCAGCAACCGCCGACAGATCGACGTTGCCGAACGCGTCGAGCGCGGCACGCTGGGCACGTTCGCCGAGAAGGCTTTGGTGCGCATGCTGGCCGTGCAGGTCAACCAAGCGTGCCCCAACCTCGGCAAGAGCTCCGACCGTTGCCGGCGCACCGTCGATGTATGCCCGGGACCTGCCGTCCGACGGAATCACGCGGGAGAGGATGATCTCTTCGTCGGTCGCGGGGTCGATGAATCGACCATCGACGCGCGCCTCGTCGCAGCCATGGCGCACCATTCCGGCCTCGGCACGTCCACCAACGAGCAGGTTGATGGCCTCGATAATCATCGTCTTTCCGGCGCCGGTTTCGCCCGTGAATGCGGTGAATCCCTTGCTGAACTGAAGAGTGACCGAGTCGATGACACCGAGATTGCGAATGTGCAACTCGGCCAGCACTAGTCGTCTCCCAAACCGAACTTGTCACGCAGGATCTGATGGAACCCGCGCTTCCCCACCTGCAGGAACCGAGCCACATGCGGGTCGGCGGTCGCTTCGACAACATCGCCGGGGTTCAACTCGACGAAACGCAACCCGTCGACGGCAAGGCCGACACAACGATGGCCGCGTACCGTCACGCGAACGGTTTGGCGCGGGTCGAGCACCAGTGCCCGGTCGAACAGCATGTGCGGCGACACCGGCGTCACCACCAGTGCACGGTGTGCGGGCGATACGACCGGACCGCGCGCCGACAATGAATACGCGGTGGATCCGGTTGGGGTGGCGACGATCAGACCATCAGCCGAATAAGTGGCGAAGTGGTCGTCGTTAATTGCGACTTCAAGACGCACCGTGTGCCCGGATTCCACTTTTTCCACGACCATTTCGTTCAGCCCACGCAGTGTGTGCGCGACACCATTGGAGGTCGTCACCGCAACGCGCAAAAGCATTCGCTCGTCGACCGAACCGCCGCGCGGCATCAACCCTCGGTGAATCTCATCGAGGACGTCAACCACTTCGTCGGGTTCGATGGTCGTGAGATAGCCGAGAGTGCCGCAATTGACCCCCAACACCGGAGGCGTTGCGTCGCCGATCATCTGCACCGCGCGCAGTACGGTGCCGTCTCCACCGAGCGACACCACAAGGTCGACGTCATCAAAGGAGCCATCGGCGAATGCACCGTCGTCGGCGGGCTTGGGCTCGACCACAACCACGCCGTTCGTCGCGGCCCACGAACGCACGGCGGATGCGGCGGCAGCCGCGTCGTCGCGTTCGGGATTGACGACGAGGCCAAGAGAGGTGATTTCGCCGGGCACAGCCATACCCCTCATTGTGTCCGATGGGTGCGCCGCGTGGCCCACACAAAGAACTCACGGTTGCCGTCGGCACCCGGAACCCGCGATTCGGCTGAGTCTCGGACCTCGGCTCCGCCAGCCGTCAGGGCGGCAACGACGGCGGCCACGGCCCGCTCGTGTACTGCAGGGTCGCGCACGACTCCGCCTTCGGGAACTTCATCACGCTGGGCCTCGAACTGTGGCTTGACCATCACGACGACGTCCCCATCCGTGGACACCAAATCGACAAGATGACCGGCGAGACGGGCCGACGACGTGAAGCTGAGGTCGGCAACGATCAACCCCGGCCCATCGGTAAATCCATCGATGACGGAAAGATCAGCGCGGCTCACGTCGAGGATGTTGCGTGACTCCCAGCTTGTGACTCGACCATCAGTGAGCAATCGGTGGTGCAGTTGCGCACGGCCCACGTCGACCGCAACAACGTGCGCGGCCCCACGCTGCAATAGGCAATCAGTGAAGCCACCCGTCGACGAGCCCGCATCGACACAGAATTTGCCTTGCACAACGAGACCAAAATCGGCGATTGCACCATCCAATTTCCCGCCACCGCGCGACACCCATTTCGAGGGCTCATCGATGACGCTCACCGCGTCTGCTGCGGCAACCAGGCTTGCCGGATTCACAACAACCGCCCCATTCACGCGGACGCGGTTCGCGGCAAGCGCGGCGTCGACATCGGCTGCATCGAGCAAATGACGACGCACGAGTTCATCGCGCAGTACGCGTCGTGTCGCCATCAGTTCCCCAACAGGCGACTGGCGATGTCGGCAAAGTTCTTGCCCGTCATGTCGAAACGCACGCCATCGACGGGTCCACTGCATGGCCCAAGAACACCCGACCACACCTGCGCATAAGGAACGCCGAGCGCCGCCGCGAAGCCGCCGTCGGTGCTCGGCCTGTCGCCCACCATGACCTCGACTCGACCCTCGACTTTCGGGACAAGACGACGCACCAATTGCGCCATTGGCTCGAAAGGTTTGCCCGCGATGATCGGGCGCTGACTGCCCGCATAGGCGAATGCCGCGAGCATCGACCCACCGCCGGGCCAGGCTCCTTCGGCTGTTGGGTACGTGGCGTCGTCGTTGGTACCGACGAGGCGCGCACCTTTCAACATGCACTCGGTGCCGATGCGCAACGTCTCGAACCCGAACGACTTGTGGAATGCGACCACCACCACATCGACATCGGGGGCCGCACCGACGCGACTGTGCACTTCGTCTTCGAGAACGTCGTGGACGTCGAGTACGTCGACACCGTGGTTGCGCATTGCCTCGAGTACTCCCGGCCCGGCACACACCAGCGCCCGCTCGCCGGGTTGAACCAAGAGCGTCGCCGCCATCGCACTCGTGACGACGTCACCCTTGGCCTCGATGCCGAAACTCGCGAGCTTCGCCTCTTGTTCTGCGGGAGTCGCCGAGCCATTGTTCGTCACGAAGACGACACGCCAACCCGCAGCCTGCAAGCGCCCGACAGCCTCGACAGAACCCTCGATGGCCGAGTGCGTGCGCCAAATAACGCCATCAAGGTCGCTGAATACAACACCCACCGGATCGGACGTTTTGCCACGCGCCTGCGCATCTGCCACCCTGAGAGTGTGCCTCGTTTCGAACCTTTTCCAGCGTTGCGCTACCGCGACGCCGCCCACGGCCTGTGGGACCTCTCGGCCCCGCCATACGACGTTCTCAGCGCCGACGACCGTGCTGCTTACGCCGCGCGCCACCCGCGCAACATCGTCCATGTCGATGTCCCCCTCGAAGAGGACGGCCCGAGCCGCTACGACAAGGCGGCCCAAGAGCTCGAAGCGTGGCGCGCCGAGGGATCGCTCGTCGTCGATGCCGCACCGACATTCACGCTCTACAGAATGACGTTCACCGACGACGCTGGTCGCAATCGCAGCACCGTCGGCGTTCTCGGCGCGCTCGAGGTCGTCGATGAAGGAGCAGGCGGCGTCCTTCCCCACGAGCGCACCACACCGAAGGCGAAAACCGACCGCCTCGACCTCACCCGCGCCACGCTCACGAACCTCTCCCCCGTGTGGGGATTGTCCCTGTGCTCGGGCCTTTCCGACCTGCTTCGCGAGCCCGGCGAACCCGTCGGCGCCTTCACCGACGAAAACGGTGTCGAGCACCGCGTCGAGCGCGTCACCGACCCCGCGAGAATCGCAGCAATCTCACGTGCCGTTGGCTCACAGCCGGTCGTCATCGCCGATGGGCACCACCGCTACGCCATCTCACGCACCTACCGGGATGAAACCCGCGCGGCCGGAGACGCCGTTGCGCCCGCCGCAGAGACGACGCTCACCTACGTTGCCGAACTGGTTGCCGAGCAACTCAGCATCGCCGCCATCCATCGGCTCGTCACGAACGCTGACTCAGAGCGCATGGCAGCCATCCTCGAAACCTGTTACGACCGCGTTGCCGACGTTCAGGTGTCGCCCGCAACCCTTGGGCAGATGGACCGCGAAGGTTGCATCTGCCTGGTGCGACCCGACGGGACGGGCACGTTGTGGCGCGAGCGGGACGCAGCTCTCGGAACGGTACGTGCCCTCGATTCGGCACGTCTCGAACACACCATCACGACTGCCGGGTCGTCGCTCGAAGACGCAGGCATCAGTTACCAGCACGGTGTGAACGAAGTCCTCGAGGCATTGAGCACCGGTCACGCGAAGTGCGCAGTCCTCATTCGCCCGGTGTCGCTCGCCGAAATTCGCCGCACGGCGGACGAGGGATTGCTGATGCCCCCGAAGTCGACGTTCTTCACGCCGAAACTGCGTACCGGTCTTGTCGTTCGCCCCCTTGCGGGCTGAGATCAGGTGATGGATGCCCGGTAGATGCCCTCGATGGTGTCGTCGAGCATTTTGTTGAAGTCGGCTTCGCTTTGCTTGGCCGACAAACCTTCGGTCAACGCCCGCGAGAAACTGGCGATCACGCCGTTGTTCCGCGACAGCCTTGCGTTCGACTCTTCGCGCGAATAGCCGCCCGACAACGCAACCACCCGTACCACGCGCGGATGAGCGACGAGCTCGGCATAGAAGTTGTCGGCGTCGGGAAGCGTGAGCTTCAACATCACCTCTTCACCCTCGGCCAACGTGTTCAACTCGGCCAAGATCTCGGTCTTCAACAGTGCCTCGGCTTGCGCCTTGGTTGGGCTGTTGATGTCGACCTCGGGCTCGATGATCGGCACGAGACCTGCCCGCAGAATCTGACGACCGACTTCGAACTGCTGGGCGACGACAGCCTTGACCCCGGCAGGGTTGGCTTCCTTGATGACCGAACGCATCTTTGTGCCAAAGATTCCCTTCGCGACACCACGCGCCAGCAATGCATCGAGATCGGGCATCGGCTTCATCATCTGCACACCATTCGCTTCGTCGGCCAAGCCCTTGTCGACCTTCAGGATCGGGATCACCTGCTTTTTCGACCACAAGAATTCGGCCGCACCAACTCCGTCGATGTCGCGGTCCATTGTGCCTTCAAAAAGAATCGCACCAAGAACGCGGCGGCCGTCGAAGGCGGGGCTCTTGATCATTCGCGTACGCATGGCGTGAATCAGGTCGAACATCTGCTCGTCGCCCGAGTACTCGGACTCTTCGATGCCGTACAGGCGCAGCGCCTTCGGGGTGCTGCCGCCACTTTGGTCGAGGGCCGCAATGAACCCCTTCCCTTCGCGCATACGTGTCAACTGCTCTTTGTTGATGGAGGGGCTCACGTCTCGTCGACCTTTCTCGTTTACGACTCAAACTTCGCTTCTTAGAACTTAGTCACGGGCGATTTCGGCCGACGAGACAACCCCGAGCCCGGGTCAGTCAGGCGTTGGTGATGGCCTCTGCCGCCGCCTCGAGGGCCTTGCGCACTGCCACCTTTCGCCGACTGGCAACGACCGACCGGGCAAGTACCTCCGTACGGCTTTGGACATGTCCGGACGACTGAAAGAAGCGACGACGGACCTTGCCGACAACGACCACCTCGTCGCCCTCGGAGACGAGTGAGCGAACCGTGGTGACCCAGTTCACGGGCACCGTGAGACGACCTTCCTCGCCCTCGGTGACGACATCGAATGCGGTCGCGAATTCACCCGACTCGAGACGACGCTCGGTGGGCTTCGACAGCACCTGACCTGCAACCACTGCAACATTCATGAGAACCCCCTTGCGGGAAGATGAACGGCGTCCGCACGGCACAGCCTGCGGAGACACGGGTCATCGGGACCGATGCGAGGACGTTACGTGAAGGGTGTTCGCTAGCGCGGCGCGCCAAGTTGCGCCAGACGGTCTTCCACGTCGGCAAACGCCCGGTCGTACTTTGCAACGCGGTCGAACATTCGACGTGCGTCGGCCACATTGCCGACACGGTCGTTCAAATCCGCAACCACGTACCACTCGCGCAGGTGATATTCCTGCACGCGCTTGGGAACCGCGAGCACCGACTTGAAAAGCTCGATCGCCTCGGCCATTTTGCCTTGGTCCGCCAGGGCACCCGCAACGACGATGCGTCCTTCTGCGAGGACGGCGGGATGCGGCGAGAGGCCCTTCAATTCCTGCCACAGATCGTTGACCTTGGCCCAGCGCCGCACCGCACGGTACGCATCGGCGAGAACCGGCAACACCGATGTGCGCGAAACATCGAGCACGCGCACGGTTTCGAGTTCGTTGATCACGGTGCGCCACTTCGACTGACGGTAGGCACACAGGCCCGCAAGTTCGTGAACGAGAGCCATTCCCGGCAATTGACGACTGAGGGCGACCAACAGCTTCGATGCTTCGGCATAACGCTCGCGCTCAAAAGCATCGATCGCCTTCTGCAAACGCTCGGCCGTCGACTTTGACTGGCGAGCCCCGACACCACGTTCGACCTCACGCGCAACCGTGCCGGGCAGCGGACGATCAGCTCGAGGAATTCCCTGAATCCGTGCCGGCGCGGTCTCTCCCCCAGCACCACGTTTGACGGCGCGTCGTGCAGTACCACGAACAGCACCTTCGTCGACCCACTCAACTCGTTCACGCTTTGGTGCCGTAGTCGGCTCGCCATGACCTGTCGTGCGACGACCTCCGGTGCGCGCACGAACTTCACGCGCCTTTTTCTCAGCTGCCGTCAGTGGACGTTCAACGATGTCTTCTCGAACCTCACGCCTGCGATCATCGCGACGCGGACCAGAACGACCACGCGGAGCATCACCATTACGACGCGGACCAGTTCCCTCGCGGCGCGGGCCGGCACCACGCCCACCCGACGACCGATCACCGTACGGCTTCCGTTCACTACGTTCACCGTACGGTTTGCGCTCACTACGTTCACCGTAGGGCTTGCGCTCACTGCGCTCGCGGGGCCCACGCGGAGCATCACTCTCGCGACGCGGACCAGAACGACCACGCGGAGCATCACTCTCGCGACGCGGACCAGTTCCCTCGCGACGCGGGCCGGCACTACGCCCACCCGACGGCCGATCACCGTACGGCTTCCGTTCGCTGCGCTCACCGTAGGGTTTGCGCTCGCGGGGCCCACGCGGAGCATCACCGTCGCGACGCGGACCACCAGTCCGCGCACCCGCCGGGCGGTCGCCGTATTTCGTGAAACTTGTGCGCCGTTCACCGTCTCGCGGTGCACCCGAACGAGCGCCGCCACTACGCGGAGCAGCGGATCGAGCACCGCCGGTGGAACGCGGTGCGCCACCCGAACGCGATGTGCCGCCGGAACGCGGTGCGCCGCCAGAACGAGGTGCACCGGCACCCCGCGACGTGCTTGGTCTGCGTGGGCGGTCGTTTGGCATAGGCGGACACTCTAAGGCGCGAAGACGCGAAAGGTTACGATGCCCCAATGAGCGACGAGAACGCACCACAACAAGCACAGGTACGCATGGAGATACCTGACGACATGAAGGCCGGTGTGTACGCGAACGTCGCCGCCATTTGGCACGGTCCTTACGAGTTCACACTCGACTTTGGTGTGGCGGGCATGCCCGAGCACGACAACAACGGCGAACTTGTCGTCCCCACGCCGGTTGTTGCGCGAGTCAAGGTACCCACTTCCGTGATCTTCGAAATTGCACGTGCAATCGCCGAAAACGTCGACCGCTACGAGGCGTCGTACGGCCCGATTCCACAGGCACCGCAACAACGCTGAATCAGGCGGTCTTCACGAACTCGATCACCGAGTCGGCGATCATCTGCACCGCGATCGCTGCGAGCAACATTCCCGCGACCCGCGCGAGGAGAATGACCCCCATCGGCCGCACGATTTTTTGCAGAATTCCCGCGAACCGCAGAGCAAGCAAAGTGCCCACCAATGCAACACCAAGACCGACGACCACGGTGAACCACTCGCCCGCTCCCTCGGCTTCGCTGAAGAACACGATCGTCGCCACGATCGTGCCCGGCCCTGCAAGCAACGGCGTACCCAACGGCACCATGGCGACCGATGTGCGCTGTTCCACGGTTGCTTCGCCGTACTGGCCCTCACCGCCCTGGCCGTAAAGCAGCTGGAGCGCAACGAGCAACAGCAGCAGGCCTCCGGCGCCGCGCAGAGCCGGCACCGAAACGTTCAGGTAGTCGAGGACGGTACGACCGCCGACGGCGAACAGGGCGATGATGAAAAACGCCGTACCAACGGCGATGTACGCAGCCCTGTGTCGTTCCTTGTCCTTCAATTGCCGCGTCACGGCAAGGAAAATGGGCATGTTGCCCGGCGGGTCGAGGACGACCAGCATCGTCACGGCAACCTCGCCGAACAAGCGCGCGTTCATTGCGCCGACGCTAGCGAGGACCGTGATAGAGATTGCCGATGGTCGATATCTCACTTGCCACAAACGACAATGAAGAACTCTGTCTGCGGCTGCTCGCGTCGATGGAGGACGGCACGTTTCGCACGGCCGTGTACGAGTTGTGCACCCCTGATTTCACTTTCGAAAACTCGGGCCTACCGACGATCCACGGCCTTGAACACCTCGCCCGCTTCAACGAGGAAGGTGGCTTCGCCAAGCACATCCCAATTATTCGCGAAACACGCAGGTTCACCGCCGATGTGTTGCACATCGCAAGCAGCGGCAACGTCGTGTTCACCGAACGGTACGACCACTTCTGGGACAAGGACGGCCGCGACCTCATGACACCGAGAATCTGCGGAATCATGGAGATTCGCGACGGCCGTGTTGCCGCGATGCGCGAGTACTACGACACCGTCTGCTACTCGCAAACCCCGACCGAGCCGAACCCCGACTTCGCGCAGCGCTGATCCGGAGAATGCGAAAGGCCCCCCGCCGAAGCGAGGGGCCTTTCAATCGATTAATTCGGCGGCGTCCTACTCTCCCAGGAGGTCTACCTCCAAGTACCATTGGCGCTGGCGGGCTTAACTGCCGTGTTCGGGATGGGAACGGGTGTGACCCCACCGCTATGGCCACCGAAAATTGTTGTCAAAGGGGATCCCCAAGAATTGGGGTGAAGTCCCTCGAAGACTCCAGAGCAAGCACGAGCGTGTTTCTAACCAAGCCCTCGGCCGATTAGTACCGGTCAGCTGAACGTGTTACCACGCTTACACTTCCGGCCTATCAACGTGATGGTCTTGTCACGGGCCTTACTGCGTTGACCGCATGGGAATACTCATCTTCGAACGGGCTTCCCGCTTAGATGCTTTCAGCGGTTATCCCTTCCGCAGGTGGCTAACCAGCCGTGCCCTTGGCAGGACAACTGGCACACCAGAGCTGCGTCCGTCCCGGTCCTCTCGTACTAGGGACAGCATTCGTCAATATTCCTTCGGCTGCGGAGGATAGGGACCGAACTGTCTCACGACGTTCTGAACCCAGCTCGCGTACCGCTTTAATGGGCGAACAGCCCAACCCTTGGGACCTGCTTCAGCCCCAGG